>Ga0181599_1000024_pt1 | contig 125204 bp, 114 predicted proteins | sample 041ome_3_FD_148658 | JGI IMG/M metagenome (GOLD analysis project Ga0181599, IMG submission 148658) | Coastal salt marsh microbial communities from the Groves Creek Marsh, Skidaway Island, Georgia - 041405US metaG (spades assembly) | ecosystem: Environmental > Aquatic > Marine > Intertidal zone...
AAAATAGCTAAAAAAACAGCCAATAATATAAAAAAAGAAAATACAAGAAACGTGCTTCCATCTTTAATGATCACTCTATTATAAGTCTTAAAATATGATAAAACTAAGGCTGACATTAAAAAAGTTACTGCAGCCTTGCTTGCTGTGACAATTATTGTAAAAATAATCAAAAAATATAAAAATATTGATAAGAATCTAGATAAAACATTTTTTTTCTGAGAATTAGTAAAAGCAAGATAAGCTATAGAGATGTTTACAAATAAATTTGTTACTCGTCCGAAACCAGTAAAAATTTCGGCTTCTCCCGAAAATCTTGCCCTAGATAGATTATTTGCGATGCCCAAGATATTTCCGTAATCACCAAATTTTATTACTAAAAAATGAAAATTTAGAAAACACATAAAAATTAATATTGTTAGTGCAAATGAGTTTCTATACATAATAGAAAAAATTATTTGAGGAGGAATTAAGTTGCCTTCTTTTGAATGAGAAGATGTAATCAATATTGCTAATCCTGGAATAATGACTCCACATATGAAAAAGTATATTAATCCTATTTGAATTGAGTTCGAAGACAGTGCAAAAATTATACAAACTAAGATATTCGCAAGACAAATTAATAAAGTAATATTGTGGTAATAGGCAATCCTAAACATTTATTTCCTGCTCAAGGTATAGTCTTCCTTATAAAAATTTCTAATATGTTTATTAATTGAAAGATTTTCTATTTCAAACTTGTTTTTAGGAGTTGTAAATAAAAAATAACCAATTAGTTTTTTTAAACTTTTGCGAAAATATTGAGGAACCAGGTTATAAAAAAATCTTAAAATTTTTGCAGCATTAGAATTAAATCTAAATTTATAAACAAAACTTTGATTTACTTTAGTGCCTTTAAAATCAATCTTTTGATTAAAAAATTTACTTTTGATTTTATCAGACAAAGTCTCAATATGTTTTATGTCATATAAATTACAAACAATTTGTTTATTGTCATGGCATGTAAATTGAGTTTGAGGCGCAAAATGAATATTTTCATAATCATATGCAATATTATTTGCTTGAATATGTTTAATTTCTTCAAGCTTTTCCAGGCATAAAGCTTTATATTCTTCTTTTGTTAAATTAAAGAAATCTATTTTTTTATAGTTTCTAATATGCTGTGCCATAGCTGAATGAAACCTATCAACTGGGTCGCGCCATATTGCTACAATTTCATACGTTATTATTCTTTTAAAAATTTTTGGATAATTATTTTTGAGGAAGTCCAAGGTCAAGTGGGAAAAGTCTATATATTTGTCATTTACTTGTCGTAAACCATTAAATATGATCATTCCATCAATTTTATTTAATGCATCTCTTATAAACATTCCACCATTTTTTGGAATGTGAATAAAACAAAATGATTTATCTTTATTAAATATCATGAATTACTTTAAAGAATTTATTTACTTGGAAATAAAATATAATATTTACAAATGCATTGCCTGTCAAAATAGCAAATGCCGCGGCATGTATTCCATATATACCTACAAATAGAAAAAAAATAACAACAGACAATAAAAAAGAAAGTAAAGAATATTGCATGGCTTTATTTTCTTTTTTTATGAGGATCATAAGCTGTCCAACAGGCCCACACCAAGAACTAATTAGAAAGCTAAACATTAAAAATATTATAGTTAAATTATCTCTCTCTAAGGTAGGAACTAAAAAAATTTTACCGATAAGAGGCATAAAAGAGATTAGAATAATGCATATTGATAATGTCCCTAAAAAAGCCAATAACCTAGCTTTTCTAAAATATCTTATAAATTGGCTATAGTGTTCTATATTTTCAGCCATTCTCTTTGCGTAAACTAAATTAATTATTGTGAGTGGAGCTGACATTAATGCCGTAATTGTAAGACATATCTTTAATATTGCTACGTCACCTATAGTTCCAAAAATTCCAAATGCAACCACTATACCCTCGCTGTACCATAAATTACCAAAGGAAGGTATAGCTACAAGAATAAAGCTCTTAAAACTTTTTTTAAGCATGCTTTTTGAAGAAGGCTCAATCTGCGAAAATCCTTTATCAATCGTGATTGGTCTATGGAAAAAATAAACGAAAAATATTAATGCAAGAAAAGATCCTACTGCATAATTAGCATAAATTAATATTGGGGAGAAGCTGTATAAATAGTAAATTTTATTTATAAAAAAAATTAGTAAAAGTCCAAATGCAAAAACTATCTTTATTAATAAATCAAAGATTTGAGATTGAAAAATCATACCAAAAGATCTAACCTCTGCTTTGTAGCGAGCTGCACAAAGTAAGCAAATTGCAATTATTGCTAAGAAAAAAATTTCTATAATTGAAAAATTTAAATTTGCTTTTCTTATTATGAAGTAAGCTAATAAGATAGTGCCTAATGCGATATAAATAAATTTTGTTAAAGAATCCCTGATTATACTTGAGCTGTCATTTAAAACCCTCTCTCTAAAAACTAACTGATTTATAGAATATGCTATAGGAGTAACTAAATATAAAGTCGTTGAAATTAATAAAGTATAAATACCAAAATTTTCTTTGCCATAAAGTTGTACAATTAGAATTACAATTAATGGATTGATGAAAAAAGTTATTACCTTAATAATAGCTACGTTAAGTAAATCACTCCTCTCATTTAGCTTGAACATATTTATTGGCTGCCAAAATTTTATCTACCAATTCCTTTGTATAGAATTTTTGAATCAATATCGGTTTTTCTTAATGAATTTCTTCCATCTATAATTATAGAAACACGTGTTTCTTTAAAATCAATTTTTTTAATTTCAGAAGTTATCTCATAATGGTCAGTGACTATAATAACAGCATCAACATCTTTTATAGCATCATAAATATTTGTGTGTGTATTTATCTTTGTATACATAGGATCATATACATTAATTTTTATTTTAGCCTTTTTTAAACCATCCTGAATATCAAAAAATGGCGACTCTCTAGCATCATCAACATTAGGTTTGTATGCTACTCCAAGAATTGCAACTACTGCTTTTGAGGTTGGAATACTCTTTGCAGAAAAACATTTCATAAGAATATCTATTGTATATTGAGGCATACTATTGTTGGTATCTCGTGCTAGTTGTATTAACTTAGGAAAATAACCAGCATTTATGGAAGCAGATTTTAACCATTCTGGATCTACTGCTATACAATGACCACCAACACCCGATCCAGGGTAAAAAGGTCCTTTACCAAAAGGTTTTGTAGACATTCCATCAATTATATCAACCACATCCAAGTTAAGGACATCACTAATTTTTGCAAGCTCATTAACCAAAGCAATATTTACATCACGTACAGTATTTTCCATAGCCTTTACAGCTTCTGCATCCCTAATTGAATTCATAACTGTAATAGCTCCTTGCATGATAGATTTAATTTGAAAATTTCTATCAACATCTACAGAAAACTTTGTCTTTAGCAAACCACGAATCTCTTCAATTTTAAAAACTCTACTATCAAGTAGTTTAGAATAAAAGTCAGCAGCATTCTCAGCACATTTTTTTGAGATTCCTCCTACAACTCGAGGAATATTTCCTGTATTCCAAAAATCATCACCAGGATTAACTCTTTCGGGACAATGAGCAAGAAAAACATCTTTTCCAACTTTAAGTTTAGTTTCATTTTCTATTATCGGAACTAAAACATCTTCACATGTTCCAGGAAATACTGTTGATTCAATGGATATCAAATCACCAGATTTTAAAAATTTACTAATATTTTTTAAGGCAGACTGAATTGGTTCTAAGTCTGGTTCGCGTAATTCATTAATCGGAGTCGGCACGCAAATTATAAAAATTGTAGTCTCAGATAAATCTTCTTCATTTGAGGAAGCTATAAAATTTTTAGTTTGAAGTGCTTTTTTAAAATTTTGATTTACTTGATAATCATTTATGGGGATTATGTTTTTATTAATTGATGAAATTTTAGATTGGTCAATATCATATCCAATCGTCTTAAATCCTCTTAAAGCTGAAAGTAATGCCAAAGGAAGGCCAACATAACCAAGACCGATTACTGCTATATTTTTTTTTTTTAAATTCATATATATGTGTTTTTATTGATGCTATTTATTATAGCTCATTTAAAAATTGACCGTATTGATTTTTTTTATACTTTTTTGCAGTTTTTTTGAGTTGATCCTTATTTATCCATCCATTAATGTAAGCTACCTCATCTGGGGAACCAACCTGAAGACCTTGTCTTTTTGAAAGTGTTCTTACAAAATTACTAGCATCAAGTAGTGATTCGTGAGTACCAGTATCGAGCCATGCAAATCCATGGCCTAATTTTGTAACATCAAGAAGATTTTCATCTAAATAACTCTGGAGCAATGAAGTGATTTCTAGCTCTCCTCTATTAGATGGTTTTAATTTTTTTGCTCTTCTTGGAGCAGACTCATCTACAAAATAAAGACCTGTTACTGCAAAGTTAGATTGAGGATTATTTGGTTTTTCAATAATAGATGTAACTACTCCATCTTTATTAAAACCAACTACACCGTATCTTTCAGGGTCATTTACATGACAACCAAATACAGTGGCGCCTATTTTTTTGTCATTAACTTGTTTCAGAATTTCAGAAAAGTCATGTCCAAAGAAAATATTATCTCCTAATATTAATGCAGAGGGAGAGTCATCTAGAAATTCCTCAGCTAATAAAAAAGCCTGAGCCAATCCATCAGGGTTTTCTTGAACCTTATAACTTAGATTAATACCCCATTGATTTCCATCACCAAGTAATCTTTTGTACTGATCTATATCTTGTGGTGTTGATAGCAATAGGATATCTCTAATACCGGCATGCATAAGAACGGACAAAGGATAGTAAACCATGGGTTTATCAAAGATAGGCAATAATTGCTTAGATACTGCAATAGTTAATGGGTATAAGCGAGAACCTGTTCCTCCAGCAAGAATAATACCCTTACGTTTTTTCATAATTTTTCTCATAATTACTTACTATTTTTTTCAATTCTTTATGCCAGTCAGGGCGCATCACACCAAAGACCTCATATATCTTACTACAATCTAATCGACTGTTTAATGGCCGATTTGCCGGCGTTTTATATTCATGAGTTGACACTGGCTTGATGGTTATTTTGCTCTTTGTTTCATTAAAAATTTCTTTTGCTAGTTCATACCAACTTACTTCAGGAAAACCACTATAGTGGTATATTCCTTTCTTGGATGGATCTATTATTAGTTCCTTAGCAATTTTTGTGCATACTTTTGCTAATTCTACTGCTGGAGTTGGTCCACCAATTTGATCATTAATTACTTTTATTTCTTTATGAGTCTTTGATAAGCCCATCATAGTTTTTATAAAATTTTTACCATGAGAAGAAATAACCCATGATGTTCTTATAATCGCATAAACAGCACCCGAATCAATAATTGCTTTTTCTCCCATTAACTTGCTTAAACCATATACATTTAAAGGAGATGTTTGGCTATTAGCTTTCCATGGTTTATGTCCACTTCCATCAAACACGTAGTCGGAAGAAATATGAATAAAAGGTATATTAATAATACAACAGGCATTAGCCATTGCTTTCGGGGCATTTGAATTGATTTGAATTGCAAGGTTTTTATTTTTTTCTGCATCATCAACTGCTGTATATGCTGCAGCATTAATTACAGCATAAGGCTTATAGCTACGGATGATTTCAGAGCATGCATTTGAGTCTTCAAGATTTACCATATCCCTGTTAATGTTAATCACACCATCAATATTTTTTAGCTCATGAGATACTTGACCTGTTTCACCGAACACTAAAATCAAATCTTTTTTCCCAATCTTGTGCCGACACTTTTTCTCTTTAAGAGAGGCTTCCACCAACTCTTGTTGTCTATGTACCACATAATTGTTTTTTTTAATCCTTCTTCAAGATTTACTGAGGGGCTCCAGCCAAGTTCATTCTTAATTTTAGTGGCATCTATTGAATATCTAATATCATGTCCAGGACGATCTTCTACAAATTCAATTAAATCAGAATAGCTTCCTGAGATCTTTGGTTGAACTTTATCTAAAATTTTACAAATCATATTGACCAGATCTAAGTTCGTACATTCATTGTTGCCACCAATATTGTAACTTGAACCGACTATACCTTCTGAGAGAACCTTTAATAAAGCACTAGCATGATCTTCGACATATAACCAATCTCTAATATTGCTTCCATCTCCATAAATTGGGATATTTTTTCCTAATAAAGCATTAATAATTACAAGCGGTATTAATTTCTCAGGAAAATGAAATGGTCCATAATTATTAGAACAATTAGTAAGTACAAAAGGTAACCCATAAGTTTTATTCCATGCGCGAACTAAATGATCTGAACTCGCCTTAGATGCTGAATAGGGGCTTCTTGGGTCATATGGTGTATCCTCTTTAAATTTTATCGATTTTTTATTTGGCAGACTTCCAAACACTTCGTCTGTGCTTATATGATGAAATAAAAAATTTTTAGACTTTATCGATACCCAGTGTTCATAGGAAGCTTGTAATAAGTTATAGGTTCCAATTATATTAGTCTTAATAAAATCTTCTGGGCCGTCAATTGATCTATCAACATGTGACTCAGCTGCCAAATGCATTACACGATCAGGTTTGTATTTTTCAAATATTAATGATACTTTTTTTTTGTTTCGTATGTTAACTTTTTCAAAAAAATAATTTCTATGCCCTTCAACTTCTGCTAGATTTTTTAAGCAAGCAGCATAGTTTAAACAATCTACATTAATTACACTGTGGCCTTTTTTAATAGCATTTCTTATTACAGCTGACCCAATAAATCCAGCTCCTCCTGTGACAAGGATTTTCATAAATTATCCTTATACATAAAAGATGTATTAAGATTTCTAAAGCTAACTGCATTTTCATCTTTCTCACTTAAAATAGGTTCATATTCTAAGGGCCAATTAATATTAATATCTTTATCATTCCAGAGTAATGAGCCCTCATTTTCAGGCGAATAATAATTAGAGCATTTATATAAAATTTCACTATTACTTTCTAGGGTCATAAATCCATGAGCAAAACCAATTGGAATATATAACTGATTAGCATTATTTGCAGTTAAATTAAAACCTTCCCATCGACCAAATGTTGGGCTACCTTTACGAATATCTACAACAACATCATATATTGATCCAACACTGCATCTTATTAACTTAGCTTGAGCTTTTGGTGGATTCTGAAAGTGTAATCCTCTTAGTGTTCCAGCTAAAAAAGACTTAGAATGGTTGTCTTGTATAAATTCAATATCAATACCTATTTTTTTATACTCTCTGTAATTGTATGTCTCTGAAAAAAAACCGCGATGATCATCGCGTCTTTTACCCTCTATCAAAATTAATCCCTCAATTTTAGTTGTTTTATGTTTAATGGTCATTTAAAAATAACTTATTAAAAATCAATACTCTTATATTTTGGAGACTTTATAAAAACATACACAATTCCGAAAATCGCCCCTAAAATAATTCCAATGACTATAATTAGAATTCGGTTTGGTTCTGCTCTTTTTTCCATAATTGCTGGAGGGTCAATATATTCAAAAACATAAAATTCATTAGCTTCAATAAGTGAAAGTTTTTGAGTTTCTCGTTGCAATAGTTCTGCTATAGCAACCTTGATCTCATTAATGGATGTTATTTTTAATTGGTTGTTCAAATATGTAACTGCTTTTTGCGACTCTGTTTTATCTTTCTCTCTATAAAACTCATTTACTTGATTGATAATTAATTTAACCCATTTCATTGCAACTGATGGTGACATATGCTTTATTGATATTGATACAAATCCTGTATCTTGATCTTCATGAATATATAAATGATTTTTTATAAAAATCTCGTAGCTTTCTTGATCACTTGGAATTTGGCTTTTTGTGAAAGAAGCTTTCCTTACCCATTTATTGGTGGTTTGATCATAAATACTTTTATCATAAATTATGGTGTTAGTTTTATAATCCCAGCTTTCAATAGCCATTAAATCAGGCAGATGTATATTAGGTAAAATACTATTTTTAAAAAAACTTAAAGTGCTTATCTTTTTTAATGCTTTTAAAGAATTGTCATTTACGCCTTGAGAGGGAAGGCTGATCCCAGCTATACTGGCCAGGTTACTATAACCCTTTAATGACCCGTTCAAGTTTTGTGAATGTTGATCTGAAGCCACTAAAGCTTTAGATTGATAGATATTTGGAAGTAAAAGACTATAAAACGCACTAAGAGAAAATAATACTAAAGTAAATGCTAGAATTGTGAGTTTACCCTTGTAGAGTAAATTAAAAACTTCTTTAAGGTCGATTTCATCTAACTTATCATTGCTTTTAACTATTTTATTCATAATATGTTTAGTAAAGTTTAGCTTATCTAATAACTTTTAAAAATCAATTATTTAATTATAAATAAATTAAATCTAATTATAACTTTTATATAAAAGAAAAAATAAAAGGTATGATGAAAATAAATGCTTTATATAAATTATGAAGAGTTTTGCTACATATAAATGGTACCCGAGGCCGGACTTGAACCGGCACGATATTTCTATCGAGGGATTTTAAGTCCCTTGTGTCTACCAATTCCACCACTCGGGCTAAACAGCTAGATATATTAAAAAGGTTAAATAATTCTTCTATACATTTTATCTTAAAAAATAAATTATAGAAGATAATTATCTATAGTTTCCCATCTTCTCTTAATTTCTCTCTTATTTTTGTAGCACTAATATCTGTTATTGATTTTTCAAAGACCTCTTCCTCAAAAGTATATCCAACCCCCCTTCCATATGTTATGTTTACAATGTTTGGAACTAACATGATTTCATATTCAATACCCCTTTTAAAACCATCTTTTGTGAGGCCTTCTTCAATATTTTTACAAACTTCATCCCAGTTGAATGGATTATCATCTTGTCCATCTCCACCAGATGCACCCTGAACATCTCTTACCTGTATTATGACTTGTCCAGTCTTGGCAACACATCTTTTAAAAAGTTCTTGATGCCCATCATGCCATGGTTGCCATCTGCCTAACATTTGTACTGTTGGTTTTTTCCAATTAAACATACTTCTCCTTAATATCATTTGCTAAATTAATATGATTTTTATCGTTCCATTCGGTTAAGTGATAATCAACATTTCCTGGATTCTCAAATATTTTATTAGTATCTTGAAATCTGCCTTCTTTAATTGTATCCATCCATACTGTTATATCTGCATCGAAATTTTTTCTGGTTTCTTTTGTTGGGCATACAAAATCACATATTACAAATCTTCCATGACTTTTTTCAAAGTCGGCAAAAGTTCGCATTCTATTTGATTGCCTTGCTCTTCCTTCATCTGAAAAATCCCAATCATTTGCCATTTCTCTAACTTTGTCAGCGTTATACCAAGCAGCCTGAAGCAACGGCGTCAATCGTTGAGTTAAATAAGTTTTTCCAGAGCCTGGGAGGCCCATTACTAATATTTTCATAAGATAATCCTTTTTGAGAATAGGTATTATATATACTTTTTTTTAAAAAAAAAGAAATAAAGAAAATACAGTAAGTAAAAATGTTATATCAAGTTGAGTATGTAGTTAATGGAGGCTGAAGCCGGAATCGAACCGGCGTAAACGGCTTTGCAGGCCGCTGCATAACCACTCTGCCATCCAGCCATTAGATTATGTATTGTATACAATAAGCTCCTTATTAAAAGCAATAAATTGACTAAAATTTCTCGATTCGTTCAATATCTTTTTCAATACACTCCTCTCCATATTGGATTTCGATTAGATGAACTGGTTCAGAAAATGTATTTATAATCTGATGCCATTCTTGAGCAGGTACAACATAATGATCATATTTATTTAATTTTATTTTTTGAATGTCATTTGTGTTGTTATTTTTGGCAGACAAGACGAAACATTTACCTTCACTAACTAGCCAAATTTCATTTCTTTTAAAATGTCTTTGAAAACTAATTTCTTTTCCAGGGTCAACTATTAATTCTTTTACTTTAATATTCTTAGTTTGAAATAAAATAAAAAACGAACCCCAATCTCTCTCTTCAAAATAATATCGCCATTTATTCAAAATCCATGAAGAAGAATTTTTTTTATCATCGCCACCTACGGAAAATAAAAATCTAATTCCCTCAACTGACATCTCAGGAATATTAGTGTTATTTCTATCACCTCCGTTTGCAAAATAAATTTCGTCATCTGGATATTGCTTTTTAATATTCTCTAATGCTTTTATGGAAGAGCCCATATGGTCATCTTCAAAGTCTATGACTTCATCTACATAACTTATTGAAGAAACTATTAGGCATCTTTCTACAAAAGGCATGAAAAATTTTCCTTTCTTTTTTTTAAGCCATTTGTCACTGTTCAAAGCTACTATTAACTTGTCTCCAAATTCTTTTGAAGATTTTAAATATTCAATATGGCCAGAATGAATTGGATCAAATCCACCACTAACTACAACTATTTTCATTTTGATTTGAAGGTATTTATTGTATATATAAGACCTGTATACAAAGTAATAAAAAGTGTTATGAATAAGAGAATATCCGCTATGATAATTACTAACATATTGTTTATGGTCAATCCAAATAAATATATTGAAAGAGTTAATAATTGAACTGAAGTTTTTATTTTTGCTAAAAATGTAACTTTAGTGGCATCACTTTTTCCATTCCTTGCATTTAGATCTCTAAGAGCACCCACCCAAATCTCTCTTGTTATAACTATTGCTCCAATGAAACCAATCAAGTAACTTGAAAGATTTATTGCAAGTCCAAATAATACAAAAAGAATAAGTATTTTATCTGCAATTGGATCTAGTATTTCACCAAGTTGAGATACTGCATTATATTTTCGAGCTAAATAACCATCAAAATAATCTGTAACTCCAGCTATAAAAAATAGCACTAGTGCCAACAAGTATCTATCAGGTGACATTAAAAGCACAAAAATTATTGCTGCTATGAAAATTCTTGAAAATGTTAATATATTTATAAAATTCGCCACAATTTAAAGTTTTTCTTTGATTAATTGTGCTATTTTGGCATTAATCCCTTTTACAGTCATTAAATCTTCTATTTTTGCTGATTTGATATTTTTTAAACTTTTAAAATTAAGCAATAATCTCTTCTTTAGAACATCACCAATTCCTTCAATATTGTCCAAGTTAGATTTTCTATTTTTTGCATTCTTCTTTTTTCTTTGCGCATTAATAGCAAACCTGTGAGATTCGTCTCTTATTTCTTGTAATAATAAATAACCTTTGGAGTCCTTATTGAATTCAATTATTCCTTCTTGAGATAAAACTGTTTCTGTTGCTCTTATTCTATTTATACCTTTTACAATTGATATAACTTTTATATCGTTATGTTCAGAATTATTAATTACGGACTGAGAAAAATTGAGTTGATTACTACCCCCGTCAATAAGAATTAAATCAGGTTTTGTTTCTTTATTGTCGTAATATTTTGCTCTTCTTTGAATTACGTGCTTCAAAGAGCCGACATCGTTTCCGGATAACTCACTTGGTATGTTAAATGTTCTATATTCTTTCTTGCTAGGCCCTTCATTTGTATAAACAACACATGATGCAACAGCGTGATTTCCTGAGATATGACTAACATCATATGCTTCAATTTTTTTTATGTCCTTTTTTTGTCCTATGTAATTTTTTAGGTCGTCAAATGCAAAGTTATATTTATCGAACTTACTTAAATGATTTTCAATTATTTGTTTTGCATTAAGCTTGCATAGGTTGTAAATGGGTCGAATAGATTTGCTTGGACAATGTGTAATTTGTACATTTGCATTGAATTTCTTTTTTAGTACCTTGCAAATCAATTCTTTGCTTTCAAGTAAATGAGTGCATAAAACTTTTTTAGGAATATCCAACCGTGAATCATAAAAGTTAAAAATTGCCATTTGATAAACAGAATCGATAGATTCATAGAAAGCTTTTTTTACAAGATGGGTTTTTGTTCCTCTAATTTTTCCCTTTCTTACAACTATTATTGATATACCTATATAGTTATTATCTGAATGCACAGAAAATATATCTATATCACTTGCAACAGTAACAACGGACTGTTCTTCACGAATGAGCTCAATTCTTTTTAATCTATCTCTTATATCAGCAGCTTTTTCAAAATCTAAATCATTAGATGCTTTTTGGATATCATCTTTTAAACGTCTAATAATTTGAGAGCCGGATGAAGATAGGTATGATTTTGCAGATTCTAAATCTTCAAAATAATCAATTTTTCCTATGTTTTCAACACAGGGTGCAGAACATCTCTTCATTTGGAATTCTATACAAGGTCTAGATCTATTTGAAAAAGTAGAATCATTACAATTTCTGAGTTTAAAAATTTTTTGAATTTCCTTAATGGATTTTTTTACAGCCCCAGAACTAACAAAAGGGCCATAATAATTTGAATTAACTGCTTTTCTTGTTCTTTTTAAATAAATACCCGGATAATCATGATCTAGAGAAAAATATATATAAGGGTATGTTTTATCGTCTCTAAGAAGGATATTAAACTTAGGCTTGTTTTCTTTAATTAATGTTTGTTCTAAAAGCAGCGCCTCGACTTCATTTTTAGTGGTAAAGGTTTCTATTTTGTCTGTTAAAAATCTTATTTGTGAAGTTTTTCTGTCTTTATGGGAGTTTCCAAAATAACTTGAAACTCTTTTTTTTAAATTTTTAGCTTTTCCAATATAAATGATTTCGGTTTTACTGAAAAATTTATATACGCCAGGTGTTGATGGAACCTTTTTAAGATCAACCGCTATGCTCATCTAAATATTTTTTTGCAAAAATTTTTCCAGCACTAACACCATATTGATCAAAAGGATTGATTTGGAGCATTTTTGCAGTCACATAGGTTCTATGCTCCCAAGTTGCAGTTAAAAACCCTAGAGTTTTTGGATTTAATTCTTTGAGTATGAATAAGTTTGTAGGAGTATTTCCATTTACTTGCTCAAATGATTCTAGTTCTTCATTAGGTCCATTTGATAAAAGATGTTTTTGTGCCTGTGATTGAGCATATAACAATTTATTTGTGCCTTTATTTGATTCAATTGTAAAAATATCTGCACACACGGAAGCTGTACCTTGGTGTAGTAATTGAAAATAACTATGCTGGGCTGTAGAACCGAAACCTCCAAAAATAACCTGACCAGTATTTTTAAATATTGAATTAGGGTTTGCTTGCTTTCCAATAGATTCCATTTCAAGTTGCTGAGCATAATCAGAAAAAAATCTCATTTTCCAGCTATATAAGAGGAGAACTCTAGTGTGCTTATTATCAAAATTGTTATACCAAATATCACTAAAAGATAATAAATTTATAAAATCATTATAATCATTATCATTGAGCAGAAGATTGTCTGCTTCATGTCCTCCAACCAAGAAATCTCTAAAATTTTCTCCAAGTTCTAATATTGCCGGAAGTGATATTGGAGACCACATTGAATATCTTCCTCCAATTTCATTTGGAAATTCAATTATGTTTTCTTTAAAGCCAAAGTTTTGTGCTTTATCCGGCTGTGAGGTAATAGCTATAAAGTGATCTTCAAATTTACATTTGGCTTCCAACCATGCTTTAGATAAAGCCATACTTTGCAGAGTTTCATCGGTGCTGAATGACTTAGAAGAAACAATAAAAAAAGTATCCTCTTGATTTAATGGTTTAACTATTTCATTAAATTCAACTGTATCTGGTCCTGTTAAGAAAATATGCTTAAAGTTTCTATCATTCTTACTTGTTAGTGTTTCAATTAACAATTTAGGTCCTTCAAAAGAACCGCCAATACCAATAGTAACAATGTTTTTAATACCTTTTTCAACTAAGTCCAGTTTGAGCCTTATACACTTTTCAATATTTAAACGACAAGATTCTATTAATTCTTCAGAAGCAAAATTGTTTGAAGAGGAGGCATGCATATCTCTGTAAACATGATGCAATGCTGACTGATTTTCAGTTTCGTTAACAATATCACCCTTAAATAAAGATTGAATTGATTGAGAAACCTTTAAATCATCATAATGAGATTTAAACAGAGAAAAAAGCTTACTATTAAATCCCCTTAATGAAGATTTGTATTCTAAATTATTATTTTTATATACATGCTGAAAAACCTCATCTTTGCATTGAGAGGTCTCATCCATAATTTTATTGAATATGTTTGTGTCTACCATATTGAATCATGAATTTCTTGAAGTGCTTCGCTAATGTTTGGTGCATTAGTGATAGGTCTTCCTATCACAATATAGTCTGCACCTTTTGAAATAGCATCTTTTGGAGTCATCACCCTGCTTTGATCATCAGAAGATTCAGAAAGTCTTATTCCCGGAGTTATAGACAACAATGATTTTCGTTCAACAACCAAATCAAGTTCATGAGGTGAACATACAACTCCATCAATTTGTGCTTCTTGAGCTAAATCTAGCATTGCTTTTACCTGATTAGATGCAGTTCTTTGAAAGATAGCGCTAGTATCATCATCAGATAAACTGGTTAAAGCCGTAACACCAAATATTTTAATTTTAGTGTCTGCAACAGCTTTCTTTGCAGCTCTCATCATCTCCAGACCGCCAGAAGTGTGAATAGTCATCATGCCTATTGGCAATGAAATTAGCCCCTCGATAGATTTTTTTACAGTATTTGGTATGTCATGTAATTTGAGATCTAAAAAAATTTCAAACCCCTTAGAGGCAACATATGTTAAAGCTTCATGCCCTATAGCATTAAAACTTACACTTCCTACCTTGATCATACATAAGTTACTATCAAGAGAATCAACAGTTTGCTTGAAAGAGCTTAGTTGAGTCTCATCAATCGCTACGATGATTGGTTTTGACATAGTTTGTAAATGTTAAACTTAAGTTACTTTTCTATCAATGATTTTGATGGCTTGAAATGCATTGTTGCAGTCTCACCTAAATATGATACTTCTTTAGTTTTAGGGTTAATAAACTTTCTAGGTCTTATATGCTTCTTTGAAAAAGTACCAAATCCTCTTATTTCAACCTTTTCATCTAAAGCAACAGCATCAACAATTGATTCTAAAATAGAATCAATTGCTAATGAAATTTGTGATTTACTAAGATCTGGAAACTCTTGACTTAAAGCTAGTTCAATATCAGAACGGTTAAAAGTCTGTTGTTTCTTATTACTCACTCAGCTTTAAAGATATTCTTTCTCTCTCTGCATCAACAGCAAATACTATGCAGTCAAGCTTATCGCCTTTCTTGTATTGTTCTAGTGCTTCTTTTGGATCTTCATCTTCAGAGATATCAGAAAGGTGAATTAATCCATCAATATCTCCCTCAAGTCCAACAAATATACCAAAATCCGTAATGGATTTTATTTGACCATCAACCTTATCACCGATGCCATATTTATTAGCAAATTCAGTCCAAGGGTTTGCTTTGGTTTGTTTTAGGCCAAGTGAAATTCTTCTTTTATCATGATCAATTTCTAGAATCATAACCTTAATTTTTTGATCCATTTCTACCACTTTTGAAGGATGGGTATTTTTGCTTGTCCAGTCGAGCTCAGATAAATGTATCAGACCTTCAATGCCCTCTTCTAACTGTGCGAAACATCCATAGTCGGTAATGTTAGAAACTGATGCTTCATAAACACCTCCTACAGCATAATTACTTTCAACATTTTCCCATGGGTCATTTTGAATTTGTTTTAGACCTAAAGATACTCTTAGTTTTTCTTTATCAAAACTTAATATTTTTACATCTATTTCATCACCAAGACTTAAAAATTCTGCCGGATTGGTTACTCTTGACCATGAAATGTCAGTTATATGAAGGAGGCCGTCTAAGCCGCCTAAATCAACGAAAGCACCATAGTCAGTTATATTCTTAACAATACCTTTAACTATTTGACCTTCTTCAAGATTTTTTAGTAATTCAACTTTTACAGCAGAGTTGTTTTTCTCTAAAACTGCTTTTCTTGATAAAACAACATTATTTCTTTTGTAATCAAGTTTAATAACTTTAAACTCTTGTACTGTATTTTCTATGTCGGGTGCTTCTTTTACTGGCCTAACATCTACTAATGAACCAGGAAGAAAAGCCTTAACGACTTCAACCTCTACAGCAAAACCACCTTTAACTCTATTATGAATTTTACCTGTAACAAACTCTCCTGTTTCAAGAGCTTCTTCTAGCATTTTCCAAGTGGTTATTTTTCTAGCTTTTTCACGTGAGATTCTAGTTTCACCATATCCGTCTTCAACTGCTTCTAAAGCAACTTCGACCTCATCGCCAACTTCAATGTTGACTTCTCCTTCATTATTTCTAAATTCATCAAGAGGAACAACCCCTTCTGATTTTAATCCTACATGAACTGTAACCCAGTCATTGTCTACATCTAATACAACTCCAGATACTATTGATCCAGGTTGCATATCTAAAGTGCCTAAACTTTCATCAAGTAAAGCGGCAAACGATTCTGTCATTTATTAAATTCCTTTTTTGCGAGTTTTTTAGTAAAACTCAGTACTTCTTCAGGAGACATATCAGATGAATCAATGAGAACTGAATCATCTGCGGGCACTAGAGGTGAAAGTTCTCTTGTTTGATCTTTCAAATCTCTTTGCTTAATGTCCTCAATCAGAGCGTGCATATTAACTTCTTGGCCCCGATTCTGCAACTCTAATTGTCTTCTTTTTGCTCTTATTTCAGGAGATGCTATTAAGAAAATTTTTAGCTTTGCATCAGGAAAGACAACTGTTCCCATATCTCTTCCATCAGCTACAAGACCAGCAGGTGAATAAAAGTTTCTTTGTATCGTTAAGAGATTTTCTCTAGTTTCTAAAAGAGAGCTTATTTTTGAGGCTGCGATAGCAGTTGATTCATCTCTTAATTTTGCAGTTATATCTATATTTTTATTAAGAACAACTATGCCTTCTTTATCAGATTTAAAAGATATATCATTTTTTATACTAGCCGGTATTTGCGAATGTTTTAGGCCAGATTCAAATAAAAATGCATAAACTCTATATAAAAGGCCGCTATCAAGAATCTCAAATCCAAGAAAATCTGCAATATTTCTTGCTAAAGTTCCCTTGCCAGAAGCTGATGGACCGTCAATAGTAATGATATTATCTTTCATTTAGCTTCATACCCAGTGAACTCATAACTTCAATAAAATTTGGGAAAGAGGTAAAAATATTTGCGCAGTCTTTTACGTAAATCCCATTTTTAGACCTTAAACTCGCTATCAAGAAACTCATTGCAATCCTGTGATCGCCATGAGAATCAATTTCTGGGCAAACAGAAATATCATCTTCAGATCCAGTAATTCTTATTCCGTCTTCATATAATTCATATTGAATATTTATTTTTCTCAGGCCATCTGCTATTGCTTGAAGTCTATCTGATTCTTTTACTCTTAACTCCTTCGCATCAGAAATAAGCGTTTCACCATTAGCAAAGGAAGCAGCAATACTCAATATTGGAATCTCATCAATAATATTAGGAATAATATCCCCACCAACCGAAACTCCTTTAAGTGATGAAGAAACTACATGTATGTCGCCTACCTCTTCATTTGAGACTATCCTTTCATTTTGAATATCGATAATGCCACCCATAGACTTCAATACAGATATTAATCCACATCTTGTTGGGTTTAAGCCAACATTTTTGATGAGAATATTTGATTGCTCTGCAATTAAACCAGCAACAATAAGAAAAGATGCTGATGAAAAATCACCAACCACTTCATAAGTTGAAGTGGGGATAAGTTTTGATGGTGTATATTGAATTTTATTACCCAAACCCTCTGGAGTAGATTTAATATTTCCCTGAAAATAACTAATCATTCTTTCAGTATGATTTCTTGTTGAATGTTTTTCAGTAACAGTGACATTCTTATTTGCAGCAACCGCAGCTAGAATAATACTAGATTTTACCTGAGCACTTGCAATGGGCATTACATAGTCAAAATTATTATTTATCTTACCTTCTGATATGCTTACAGGCGGCCTTCCCTCGCTACATACCACCGATGCCCCCATCTCATTTAATGGGTTCGAAACTCGTAGCATTGGTCTTTTCATTAAGGACTCATCTCCAACTAATGTTACATTAAGATTTAAGCTAGAAATCAGACCCATCATTAACCTCATGCCAGTGCCAGAATTTCCTAAATCTACTTCTTTGTGAGGATTTCTAAATGGGATATCTCTTTTATTTATTGTTACAGATGTTCCTTGAATAGTTATTGATGATCCAATCGCATTTAGGGCGTTTGCTGTTGAAATAGGATCCTCTCCATTTAAAAAACCTTTAATCGCAATATCTTCATTTAATAACGAGCCTAATATTACCGCTCTTTGCGATATTGATTTATCACCAGGACACAAAACTTCTCCTGAGATTAATTGGCTATGTTCAGCTAGCAGATTCAAAATGTATCTTCTTTATATTTTTTAATTTCATCTAATTCACTTTTTAGTAAATCAGAATGTGAAAATGTTGCTGGAATCTCTTTTATTTTTGTGATTAATTCTAATAAATTATTTATCGATAGCTGAAAGCTGGCTAAAGACTTAATTATATTTTTTTCATTTAACTCAAATATATCCTTCCACATCTCTGGATTAGAACCACTAAGTCTGATGAATTCTTTTAGGCCACCACCTGCATTATCTGATGGATCTTTTTCGGACAATCTAATTGAATCTATTAAAGCATATGAAATAAGATGCGGAAGATGGCTAGTCATTGCAAACATAAGGTCATGATCTTTTACTGACATCTCTTCTACTCTCATTGATAAAGCATGTTCCCAGAAATTTCTTAACTTTGATAAATGGCTTTCATCAACCTTATATGGATTGCATATGATTGTTTTTTTATTAATAAAAAGTTGGTCATCAACACTAGATATGCCTGATTTATCTGAACCGGCAATTGGATGTGAAAATATTATGTTTGTTGGAGTATCAAAATTTAGATGATTTTTAACACTTGATGTGTCGGTGATAGTAATTGCAGTATTCCATAAGTTCTTTATCTCAGATATTACTCTCTGTGTAGCCTTTGGTGAAACGGCAACAATTACAATATCCACTTTTTTTGCTAGCTCTTTGTTATTGATTTCGTCTAATGTTTCAAAAGAAGCATCTATTATGTTGTTGTTTAATGCCTCTTTAATGCTTGATTCGTTTTTATCATAACCATTAACTATCAAACCTTTATTTTTTGCAGCTTTAGCAATAGATGAGCCTATAAGGCCAAGTCCAATAACTAATATCTCTTTAGCTGGAGTTATCACTTAACTACCTCTTTTAATTTCTTTAAAAAATATTCATTTTCATCTTTAGTGCCTATGGTAACCCTTATATATTCAGGCATATCATACAAAGCGATTGGTCTTACTATAACTCCTTGCTTCATAAGATCAGTAAAAAGATTCTGGGCATTAAAATTTCCTTTAAAAGATATAAAATTTCCTTGAGAAGGGATGCATTCCATCCCTATATTTGTAAGCTCTTTAAATAAATAATCTCTTTCACTCGCATTTAATTCAATACTTTTTCTAATATGGTCTTTATCTAAAATTGCATGACATGCTGCCTCTTGAGCTAATGCATTTGAATTAAAGGGCTGCCTGATCTTATTTAGAACACCTATTAGCTCATCGCTTGCAAGACCATATCCTATCCTAAGACTTGCTAGACCTTGAATCTTGGAAAAAGTCTTAGTCACTAATAGATTTTTATACTTTGATAATAATTTGTTAACTTGAACATAATCATCTGAGTCAACATATTCATAATATGCCAAATCAAGAATCACTAAAATAGATGAAGGAAGTTTATTCATTAATGAATCAATTTCTTGATGAGAATTAAATGTCCCAGTTGGATTATTAGGATTAGCAATAAAACATACTCTAGTTGAATCTTTAATATTGATTGGAAACGACGATAAGTCATGGCCCCATTCTTTTGCTGGAACTTCAATGATTTCAGAACCGCATGCCTGTGTGACTATTTTATATACAGCAAAAGCATGTTTAGACATAATCGCACTTGAGTCCTTATTAAGGAATGCCCTAGCAGCTAACTCAAGAATCTCATTAGAGCCATTGCCAATAATTATATTATTAACATTTATTGATTCATGTTCTGCTATAAGGGATTTTAATTTTTTTGAATCCCCATCCGGATAAAGGTGTAGATTTTTATTGCCTGATAGAGCATGGATTGCTTTAGGTGATGGACCAAGAGGATTCTCATTACTTGCTAATTTTACAACTTTCTCTGGATTATATTCTGCAACTACCTCATCGATAGATCTTCCAGGCTCATATGGATGCAGGTCTGATATACCCTTATTTAAATAATCTAAAAGCTTGCTCATACATGCTGTGGGTATGACCCTAATATCCTAACTAAAGAACCAGTTGTTTTAACTTCTTTAATAGCTAGCTTTAACTTTTGATCATCTTGGTGACCTTCACAATCAATAAAAAAATCATGTGAATTTATATTTCCTCTAGAGGGACGTGTCTCAATCTTGCTTAAGTTAATTTTTCTTTTTTCAAAAGGTCTAAGTATATTAATTAAGGCTCCAGGAGTGTTTGATGTTTGAATTAAAAATGAAGTTTTATCCTTACCAGTAGACAAAATTTCATTTTGTCCAATAACTAAAAATCTTGTTTTATTGTCTGAGTAATCTTGTATGTCTTTTTTTTGTAATTTAAGTTTATATTTTTCAACTGCTAAAGAGTTAACGATACATAGGATATTTTTATTTTCTTTTGCATATTTAGCAGCAACAGCTGAACTAGGCATTTCCAACCTTTTTATTGATCCTATATTTTTTTCAATCCATTTATTGCATTGACCCAAGGCTTGTGGATGAGAAGCAATTGCAAAAGCATCTTTAATATCGAATCTGTTTCCAGATGCAAGCTGGTGATTAATATCAAGATAAATTTCCCCAATAATTGATAAACTTTCATTATCAGCTAAGCAATTTAAAGTAGTATTAATAACTCCCTCTGTTGAATTTTCAACAGGAACAACTCCAATATCTGCTTCACCCTTTAGCACCTGATGAAAGACATCATCTATAGTTGGAGATGGAATTCTTGAAACCAAAGATCCAAAGTGACCATGAACTGCAGCCTCTGAATGGGTACCCTCAGGACCTAAATATGAAATTCTAAGAGCTTCCTCTAAGGAAAGACATCCAGAAATTAACTCCTTATAAATTGTACGAACTTTTTCATTTGAAAGTGCACCATCTTCATTAGCCTTTAGGATATTTCTTAAAATAGTTGCTTCTCTATCAGGTTTATAAAAAGAGGTGTTTGGGCTGATCTTTGATTTAATCTTGCCAATGCTAACTGCAATAGCTGCTCGTTTTTGTATTAACTTTAGAATATCTTTATCAATTTTATCGATTTTAGATCTAAAAGTTTTTAAATTTTCTTTTGACATTTTTTTAGCCATATTTTGCTTCAAAGAGCTTCATGAACTCTATGAGCTGATTAACTCCCTCAAGTGGCATAGCATTATATATACTAGCCCTCATTCCGCCAACAGACCTGTGTCCTTTTAAATTCAATAATCCACTTTCTTCTGATTCTTTTAAGAATATGTTATCTAAATTATTATCTGCAAGTATAAAAGGCACATTCATTATAGATCTATTATTTCCATGGACTGGATTCGAGTAAAAAGTTGAATCATCAATATATTCATATAGAGCTGCAGCTTTTTGATAGTTTTGTTCTTTAAAATATTTTAAACCGCCTGATTTTTTTACCCATTTAAATACTTTACCTGCCATATACCAAGCAAATGTTGGTGGAGTATTTAACATTGAATCAGATTCTGAATGTTTAGAATACCTCAAAATATTTGGAAGCTCTGTATTTTCTAGTTCCATTAATTTTTTATCGATGATAACCATTGTTAGACCAGCGGGACCAATATTTTTTTGAGCACCGGCATAAATTAAAGAAAATTTTGATACATCCAAAGGTTCACTCAAGATTACAGAAGACATATCGGCAACTAAATGATTCTTTATTTCTGGTGTTTGATGAATTGCGACTCCTTGAATAGTTTCATTTGGACAATAATGCACATAAGCTGATTCTTCAGAAACATTCCACAAGCTATCAAGTGGAGCATATGAAAAATTATCATCCTCCGATGAGGCTATAGTATTTACTTTGGTTAACTTGGAAGCCTCTGAGATAGCTTTTTTTGACCAAGATCCTGACAATACATAATCTGCTTCTTTAGATTTAGCAAAATTTAATGGGATCATAGAAAATTGATGAGTGGCTCCACCTTGCATAAATAACACCTCATGAGTATTTGGTATATTCAAAATATCTATGAAATCTTGTTTAGCTTCAAATGCTACAGATTCGTAGGTTTTTGAGCGATGACTCATCTCCATAATGGACATGCCAGAATTATTAAATTCTAAAAGCTCTTCTTTTACTTCAGATAAAACTTCTTCTGATATAACTGCTGGTCCAGCGCAGAAATTCCATTTGCGCATTACTCTTCCTCTTCTTCGTTATCTTCTTTAGGAATAGTTACACATTCAATTAATTTTTCTCCTTCTTTAGGAGAAATAATTTTAACACCTTGAGTATTTCTACTTAGGGTAGGAACTTGAGAAACGCTTGTTCTAATCATTGTGCCTTTATCGCTGATAAGCATGATTCCATCTTCATTCTCAACAAGTGCAGCAGACACCATTGATCCGTTTCTTTCACTTGTTTTCATGGAGATAACACCCTGACCACCTCTATTATGAGATGGAAAATCATCTAGGGCAGTTTTCTTACCATAACCATTTTCAGAAACACACAAAATAGTTTTTTCAGGGTTTGCTATCATTAGAGAAATAAGTTTTTCTCCTTTTTTAAGCCTCAAACCCCTAACACCTCTGGCGGTTCTTCCCATTGGTCTAACATGAGACTCATTAAACCTTATTAACTTACCCGCAGATGAAGCAAGTAAGATTTCTTCATCTCCAGATGTAATTGCTGTACCAACCAATTTATCATCTTCATCAAGATTAATAGCTTTTATACCTGACTTATATTTCTTTGAGAATAAGCTTAGGTTTGTCTTCTTTGTCGTACCATTTCTAGTTGCCATAAATATAAACTGATCTTCTCTAAATTCACTAACTGGAAGAATCTCACTTACTGACTCATCATCATCTAGATTTAACATATTCACCAAAGGCCTTCCTTTAGATGTCCTCGAGGCAACAGGAATTTCGTATACTTTTAACCAAAAAACTTTTCCTTTTGTGGTAAAGCAAAGTATCTGCATGTGACTACTTAAAACATAAAGATTTTGTATTAGATCTTCTTCTTTTACAGCTGCAGCTGCTTTACCTTGACCACCTCTTCTTTGTTCTCTGTATTCATCAAGAGGTTGTGTCTTTGCATATCCACTTCTTGAAACAGTTAATACCCTCATCTCTTCAGGTATCAAATCTTCGTTTGTAATGCCTCTTCTAGTGTCATTTATTAGAGTTTTTCTATCATCACCAAAGTTGCTTTTTACTTCTTCAAGCTCATCTATCATTAAGCTCTTTAGTGTCTCTTTGTCATCTAATATTTTTTGAAGATCTATAATTTTTGCAACAATATCAGAGAATTCATTACTTAGGTTATCTTGCTCAAGACCAGTGAGTCTTCCTAATCTAAGCTCAAGAATTGCCTTTGCCTGATCTGGAGAAAGTTTATATTTCTTTCCATTAATGCCAAGATCTTTACTTAATCCTTTTGGCTTGCATGCATCTTTACCTACTTTTTTAAGAATTGCTTCAACTGGACCAGCCTTCCAAGCTTTTTTACATAAAGCATCTGCAGCTAATTTGGGGTCTTTAGATTTTTTTATAATTGTAATTACTTCATCAATGTTAGCTATCGCTACCATCAGACCTTCAACTATATGTCCTCTATCTTTAGCTTTCTTTAAATCATACTTGGTTCTTTTTGTGATGATATCTTTTCTATGCTTTACAAAGGCTTCAAGCATTTCTTTAAGATTAACTTCTTTTGGCTGCCCATCTACCAGAACAGTAAAGTTGATGCCAAATGACTGTTCTAACTGAGTTTGAGCAAATAAATTATTTTCTAGGACATCAACAGAATCTCCTTTTCTAACCTCAATAACTACCCTTAGTCCATCTTTATCTGATTCGTCTCTTATTTCTGTAATACCCTCAATTTTTTTGTCTTTTACTAACTCAGCTATTTTTTCAAGCATTTTGGCCTTATTAACCATGAAAGGAATTTCATGAATAATTAATGATTGTTTACCAGACTTTTCATCTTCTTCTATTGAAGTATTAGATCTGATATGAATTATTCCTCTTCCTGTTTTATATGCTTCATAAATACCAGCTTTACCATCAATTGTTCCTCCAGTAGGAAAATCTGGTCCAGAAATATCTTTTATAAGGTCGTCAATTGATAGTTTTGGATTTTTTATTAAATTAACGCTTGCATTTAACACTTCAGTTAAGTTATGAGGAGGTATATTTGTAGCCATACCTACAGCTATACCTGAAGATCCATTCACTAATAGATTGGGTATTTTTGTTGGAAGAACATCGGGAATAAATTCACTGCCATCATAATTAGGAGAATATGAAACCGTTTCTTTTTCTATATCTCCATACATCTGATCAGTTATTTTTGCCATCCTGACTTCTGTGTATCTCATTGCTGCAGGAGGATCTCCATCAATCGATCCAAAATTTCCTTGACCTTCTACTATTGGATATCTCATAGAAAAATCTTGTGCCATTCTTACCATTGCATCATATACTGCACTATCCCCATGAGGATGGTATTTACCTATAACATCACCCACAACTCTTGCTGATTTTTTATATGGTCTGTTATAAGAATTTTTAAGGTCGTACATAGCATAAAGAATTCTTCTATGTACTGGTTTGAGACCGTCTCTAATGTCTGGTAATGCCCTTCCATGGATAACGCTCAGAGCATAACTTAGATAAGATTGTTTTAGCTCATCTTCAATATTTACTGAAATAATTTCTTTTGCGAATTCACTCATATGCTATGATTTTTAGGTGTAAAAATAGGTCCTTTAATTAAGGATTATTTTAACATAATTTGAGTGGTAATTAGTCTTTAAATTCGGAAACTAAGCCGCCAATTGACTCTTTTGCATCTCCAAATAACATTCTTGTATTTTGTTTAAAAAATAATGGATTTTGAACGCCAGCGAATCCAGATGACATTGATCTTTTGAGAACAAAAACAGTTTTTGCATTATGAACTTCAATGATTGGCATTCCATAAATTGGACTACCTGGTTCTTCAGTGGCTGATGGATTTACAACATCATTTGCACCAATTACAACAGCAACATCAACAGAATCCATGATTGGATTTATATCCTCAGGTTCTGCTAAAACATCATATGGAACATTGGCTTCTGCTAACAAAACATTCATGTGTCCAGGCATCCGTCCTGCTACTGGATGAATACCATATTTCACCTCTGTGCCGTTTTCTTCTAAAAGCTCTCCAAGCTCTCTTACAACATGTTGTGCTTGTGCAACCGCCATTCCATAACCAGGAATAATAACTACAGAGCTTGCGCTTTCTAAAATTAAGTAGGCGTCTGAAACATTAATAGGACTTACTTCTCCTTGTTCTTCGGTAACGGAGCTCTTAGAGGCGCTAGCATAACCAACAAATAGTATATTGTTGATGGACCTATTCATTGCTTTTGCCATAATAATAGTTAAGATTAAGCCACTTGCCCCAACCAAAGAGCCAGCAACAATAAGAACATTATTAAGCAATAGCAAACCAGCAAAAGCTGCAGCAATACCAGATAATGAATTTAGCAAGGAAATAACTACTGGCATATCACCACCACCAATCGGAAGCACAAAGCCAATACCGCCCAGCAGTGTTAAAACCAATAGAACAGTAAAGAAATTAATATCTGGAATGGTTAAGAATGGTTGAGCTAAGCTAAATAATAAGAAAATAATTGAGCAATAAAAAATAGTTGTAAAAATTTTTGTAACTATTGAGGTTTTAGCTATAGTTAGTTTTTCAGATAATTTTCCATAAGCAATAATACTTCCTGTGAAAGTAACTCCGCCAATAAAAATAGTAATCATTATTAATAGATGCTGAAAATAATTATCTGGTAATGAGTTGTATTCTGACCAAGCAATTAAGAAAGTTGCTAAGCCTCCAAATCCATTAAATAAAGCTACCATCTCTGGGATTGATGTCATCTTTACCCTTAGTGCAATCGTTGATCCAATAATGGCTCCGATTGCAATAGCACTAATAAGAAATAATGGATTCACTGCATCAACTATAGTGACCAACACAGCTATTAACATTGCAAAAGAAGATAAGAAATTGCCTTTAACTGCAGTATCTTCTCTGCCAAGCATCTTAATGCCAGAAATAAAAAGGATAGAAGCTATTATGTATACTATGTTCTGAATTGCTGTAAGGTCTGATAAAAAGCTCATAACTATTTCTTCTTAAACATTTTTAACATTCTATTAGTTACTAAATATCCGCCAAACACATTAATTGAAGCAAAAAGAACTGCTAAAAATGCGATCGCATTTTGTAAGCTTGAATCAGTTGAAAGAATTAAAGCTCCAACAATTGCAATACCGGATATAGCATTTGCTCCAGACATTAAAGGAGTATGAAGGGTGCTGGGTACTTTTGAAATTAATTCTAAACCTAAATAAATTGATAATATTAAAACAAATCCTAATAACGCATATATTTCCATACTATTTAAACCTCTCATTTAAAATATCATTTTCATATACGAGAACGCTGCTTTTTATAATTTCATCATTAAAATCAAAATTAATACTAGCCTTATCTTTATCATAAAAGTCTTTTATCCAATGGATGTAATTATTTGATAGTGCTAAAGAAGCATGATTGGAAACTGAAGATGCTAAATTCGATATTCCAATAATTTTTACTCCATTTCTTACAATAACCTCATCAGCAACTGAGCCTTCTACATTTCCTCCTGATTCAACCGCCATATCAAAAATGACACTACCTGGTTTCATTTTATCTATTGTTTTGTTATCTATTAATTGCGGAGCCGGTCTTCCAAAGAGTTGAGCTGTTGTAATAACAATATCTGATCTTGCACAAACATCAGATTGAAGATCTTTTTGTTTTTGAACTTGTTCTGGAGTTAGTTCTTTTGCATAACCTTGATCTGTTTGACCGGTTTCACCTAAATCTATTTTAACAAACTTGGCCCCTAATGAATTTACTTGTTCTTCAACAACATCACGAGTATCAAAAGCCTCAACTCTAGCTCCCAGTCTTTTTGCAGTTGCGATAGCTTGCAAACCAGCCACACCTACACCTATAACAAAAACTCTTGCAGGCTTTAAAGTTCCTGCTGCGGTCATCATCATTGGTAGGGCTGTAGACAAATGCTTTGCAGATTCTATTACTGCAGCATATCCAGCTAAATTTGCCTGTGAACTTAAGACATCCATTTTTTGTGCTCTAGTAATTCTAGGAATAAATTCCATACTTACTAGATTAATTTTGTGTTTTGCACATGCTTGAATTAGCTCCTGATTAGCAAATGGATTTACCATACCTATTAAACATGCTCCTGATTTCATCTCTTCTATTTCAGAAATCTTAAGTGGTTGATTAGAAATGATAAGATCAGATTTTTTGAGACAATCTTCTCTTGATGCCCCTTTTAAACCCATTTTTTCAAAAATGCTATTGGATGTATTTATGCCATTGCCAATATCGTGCTCAAAATATATTTCAACACCTAGATCAGTAAGAGTATTTATTGTGTCTGGATGAATGGGAGATCTTTGATCTTTAGGGTCATTAGATTTTAATGCTGAAATGATCACTTTATTTTTTATATGTCTTTGTAGTGAAGTAAAACTTAATAGATTTAAAAAGTCAATTTAATTAATAATTCCTTTATTTAAAGAGCTTGGTTACCTTTTAAAACTGTAGTTTTGCTACATAAATTTATTTATTTTCACTATGTTTAAATGAATCTATTAAAGGTAAAATTCTCTCATGAATATTGACCAACAAGAAGTTCAAAAATTCGCAGATCTTGCAGAAAAATGGTGGGATAAGTCTGGAGACTTTAAACCTCTTCATGTAATAAATCCACTTAGGGCTGAATATATATCAAGCAAAGTAAAATTAAATGCAAAAAATGTACTTGATGTAGGTTGTGGCGGTGGAATTCTTGCAGAAGCTCTTTGCGATGCAGGAGCTTCAGTTACAGGAATTGATGCAGCTGGGCCTGGAATTGAAGTTGCAAAGCTTCATGCAGAAAGAAATAAGAAAGATATAACTTATATCGAAACCACTGCAGAAAACCTGCTTGATTCATCCGAGAAAAAGTTTGATGTTGTAACTTGTCTTGAAGTTTTAGAACATGTTCCAGATCCAAAATTATTGGTAAAAACATGCATTGATTTACTTAAACCTGAGGGTGAATTATTTTTATCAACAATAAATAAAAACCCTAGATCCTGGATTACAGCTATAGTTGGTGCGGAGTATTTATTCAACATACTTCCAAAAGGCACTCATGAGTTCAATAAATTTATCAAGCCATCAGTTTTGGGTTCATATCTAAGAGATGGTTCAGCAAAATTAATTGAAACAAAGGGAATGTTTTACAACCCACTTACTCACAAAGCTAAATTAACAGATGATCTTGGTGTTAACTACTTGATGTATGCAAAAAAAACTTAATACAAAATTAGTTTTATTTGATCTAGATGGGACTTTAATTGATACAGCACCAGACTTTGTTCTATCACTAAATAATGTTCTTGAAAGAAATAATAGAGATACTTTGAATTTTGATCATATAAGATCATTTGTCTCCGAGGGTTCAGTAAAGTTTACTGAGATAGGCTTCAAGATTAATCAAGATGACCTTAATTTTGAAAAATATAGAAATGAGTTTCTTGTAGAATATAAAAAAAATTTAAAAAATAAATCTAACCTTTTTGAAGGAATATCAAGTGTATTAAGCTTTCTTGAAGAAATGAATATTCTATTCGGAATAGTTACCAATAAACCATTAGATTACGCAGAACCTTTGATAAAGCATTTTAAAGAATTAAATAAATCTCTTGTTTTGGTATGCCCTGACCATCTTAACGAAAGCAAACCAAGTCCTGAGGGGATTCTTATGGCTTGTGAGAAAATTGGAATATTACCAAAAGAAACTATTTATGTAGGAGATCATCCTAATGACCTAATTGCAGGCATCAGGGCAGGAACTAAAACAATTGGATGTATGTATGGGTATAGTCTTGATAGCAATGAAAAATATGAGGGATCAATAATAATTAATCATCCACAAGAAATTATTGAAGCGATAAAGAAAATATGAAAATTGAGAATCAATTTAAAAGCAATTTTTTATTAAATAGAAATATTCTTGTTACTGGGGCCTCAAAAGGAATTGGAAGAGAAATAGCATTAGGCCTAAGTTCATACGGTGCTAATATAATCTTACTTAGCAGAGACGAAGAGGCATTAGATCAGCTATATGATGAGATCACTAATAAATACCAAACATCACCTCTTATCATTAAATGCGATTTAAATGATTTAGATGAGATTAAGGCTCAGGAGATTGCAAATGTCATCTCCAAAAACATGAATATTCTCGATGGCATCATCCATAATGCAGCTTTAATTGGAAAAATGTCATCTATTATAGATTTTGATTTAAAAACCTGGAATAAAGTTATTAATACAAATTTAACAAGCTCATATCTTCTATCTAAATTTCTAATACCATTGATGTATGAATCTAAAAATCCTAGAATTATTTTTACTTCATCTGGCGTCGTTAAAAGAGGAAGAGCTTTTTGGGGAGCTTACTCAGTATCCAAGTCTGCGGTGAAGTCACTTGCAGAAATTTTAGAAGATGAGGTTGAACCCATTTCAAACATTAAGGTTTTTAATTTTGATCCTGGTGCTACTAGAACTTCGATGAGAGCATTTGCTTATCCCGCAGAAAACCCATCTATATTAAAACCTCCATCGTCCTTACTTGACTATTATTTATGGATGTTTTCAGAAGCTAGCAATGATTCGAAGAATAGATATATAGAATTTAAATAAATTAAGAGTTTAGACTTTGCCATAAATACAAACATAAAAATGTTCTGTATGGAGAATATTCTTCAGCTTGATACTCCTCAGACTTAAAAAAATTCAATTTGGACTTCTTGATACCAAGATCTCCATCTAAAAAAACATCATTATTTCCAATATAAAACATTTTAATAATACCAAGGGTCCATGGACCAACACCTTTTAAGTCTAAAAATATTTTTGATATTTCATTGTCTTTCATATTTCTTAGTTTTTTTTTGGTTAGCAAATCAATCTCTTTGTTGTTTAAAATTTCAAAAATATATTGTGATTTTTGCAATGACAGGCCGCATTTTGACAAAGATTCTATTTTGATATGGTGTTCTTTTTGGTCTATATATTTTTGTACTCTGTTCCAAATTGATTTTGCAGCGCTGACAGAAACTTGTTGACCAATTATTGTTTTGATAATAAATAACTTTAGATTTAATTTTTTTTCAACTCTTGAGTTAATTGAAATAACTTTTGCTTTCTTTAGGTATTTATGAAATTTGTTATGATTGTTTTTCTTCGAAATTTTAAGGAAAAATTTATAAACTTTAATAGCATCTAAGTCATTTTCCATAATTTTTAATTTGATTTATTTCTTTTTCACTTAGCTCCAAAGTTTTTCCCTTTTTTAGGGTCGAAGGTAAAAAAATTGGTCCATATCTTGTTCTTTTAAGCCTGCTGACTTCAAGATCTAATGATTGAAATATTTTTCTTACTTCTCTATTTTTACCACTTATTAAACAAACTGAAAACCATTGATTGCTTCCGTTTTTTTCGCCCTCAACCACATCTGTAAACTTGTGTATTTCACCATCGATCTCAATCCCACTAAGCATTATTTTCTTTTTATCTATAGAAAATTCACCTCTTGCTCTAACTAGATATTCTCTATCGATTATATTTGAGGGGTGCATACAATAATTTGCAAAAGAACCATCATTTGTAAAAAGCATTAACCCAGAAGTATTGATATCTAATCTGCCAATTGAAATCCAGTTCCTTTTATTTTTAAGATTTGGTAAATAATCAAAGACTATCGGGATATTTTTTTCTCTTACCGAAGATGACAGAACTCCTTCAGGCTTGTTTAGGGCAATTAGCTTAATTTCATCAATGCTTGCTTCGATTATATTATTGTCATAAATAACTTCATCATGCTCAGATACTGAAATGCCTATTTGAGCTACTTTACCATTTACTAAAACTTTACCATCTTTGATAAAAGCTTCACACTTCCTCCTAGAGCCTAGGCCTGCTTTTGCAAGAAATTTCTGCAATCTTTCTGACATTAATTTGTATTAAACTGCTTCAGGAATTACATTGTCTTCCTGACTGTTATCCAAAGTTTGAACTGGATCAGGCAAGTCAGGTAAATCAGAAATTTTCTTCAAATTTAGATCATCTAAAAACTCTTTTGTAGTGGAGTATAGTGCTGGCCTACCCGGGGCATCTTTAAACCCGCTAACTTTTATCCAATTTCTTTCAAGCAATGTTCTAATACTTTGAGTGCTTACACTTACACCTCTAATATCTTCGATATCACCCCTTGTTACAGGTTGTTTATATGCAATTATTGAAATAGTTTCCATAAGAGCTTTTGAAACTCTTGGTGTTCTTTCATTCCATAAATGAGTTAAAGTTGGGCTGAAATCTTGTTTAATTTGAAGCCTAAACCCCGAGGCAACTTCAGTGATCTCTAGCGAGGAATCATGATATCTAATTTCTAATTCATTTAAGCACTTTTTTATTTCAGAAAGCTCAGCCTGCATTCCATCTAAATCTAGCAAGCTTCTTATTTCTGATATTCTCAAAGGCCTTCCAGCTGCGAACAATAAGGCCTCAACTGTATTTATCATTTTTGTGTTCAAGATACTTCTCCTCTCACAGATTTTAGAAAAATTTCATCAGTTTTATTTTGAATCAACTCAACATGTCCGTCCTTTGCTAACTCTAACGATGCCAAAAAAGTTACTACCACCCCATGTCTTCCTTCAGACTTTCTCAATGTCTTAGAAAAACTAACAATATTTCTTCTAGATAAAATATCTAAAATAATTTGTATTCTTTCTTGAGTAGACAGCTCTTCAAATTCTATTTGATGATTCAACCTTAGATCAGGTCTTGTCTTAACTTCATGATAAATAGAAACAAGTTCATCTCTAGTTATTAAAATTTCTTTTTTTTCAATATCAAATTTTGGCAAGGATGCTGAGGCAGTATAAAAATCTCTGTCAATTCTCGGAAGCACAGCAATTTTTTCAGAAACAAATTTAAATCTCTGATATTCCTGAAGCCTTTTAATAAGAGCTGACTTGGGATCTTCTTCTTCATCCTCATGAGATTCTTGAGGTAACATCATTCTCGACTTTATTTCAGCTAATGTAGCTGCCATCACCAAATATTCTGCAGCCAACTCAAACTGAAGAGCGTCCATAAGATCAATATACTCGATGTACTGATCAGTTATTTTTGAAACATCTAAATCTAGTATATTAATATTTTCCTTTTTGATGAGATATAACAATAAATCCATTGGTCCTGAAAATGTTTCAAGACATAACTCTAGTGCGTTTGGCGGTATGAATAAATCATCAGGAATAGATTCATAGGGTTGACCCATGACAGTTGGAAACTCTAGTTGTGTTTGCGTAGTATTTTGCATGATAAACACTATATAGTGTAAGGTTAAGAGCCTATTAATACAACATATAGTATCTTTTAAGGTTTTTTTAATTATTGTGGCTAATCTAGAAAATAGATAAAAAAATTTATTGTAATGAATTAATTCAATAAACCTCTACTAATTTTATTTGATTCCTTTAATATTAGTGCGCTTGAAAGAAAACTTATTATTAAAAATGAATTATTCTACTGACAACACAAGGATTATTGATAGGCAAAAAGTACCTGCTCCATATGAACTGGTCAATAAGTACCCTATTGATGATGATATATCCAAACTAGTTTATGGAACAAGGCAAGAAATAAGTCAAATTCTTCATGATAAAGATGATCGACTCTTAGTCGTTGTTGGACCATGTTCGATTCATGATCCTCAAAGTGCCATAGAATATGGAAAAAAACTTGTTGAGCAAAATATAATTTTTAAAGAAAACCTCCTGGTGGTAATGAGAGTTTATTTTGAAAAACCCCGAACAACTGTTGGTTGGAAAGGCTTAATCAATGATCCAGATTTAGATGAAAGTTTTAAAATTGGTAAAGGTGTTGAGATGGCAAGAAAATTATTAATTGATCTTGCTAAATTAAATCTTCCTGCTGGTACTGAATTTTTAGACCCCATTTCACCACAATACATTACAGATATTATTTCATGGGGAGCTATTGGAGCTCGAACTTCTGAGAGTCAAATACATAGAGAATTAGCATCAGGACTTTCATGTCCAATTGGAATTAAGAATGCTACTAACGGTGGTTTAAAGGCAGCCATTGATGGTATTCAGGCAGCCAATCATTCTCATGTCTTTCTTGGAGCTACTAAAGAATCAGATATAGCAATGCTTAAAACAGCTGGAAACAATGATACACATATTATTTTAAGAGGTGGAAAAGAACCAAATTATAGTGCTGAAGCAGTAAATGAAACCTTAACAGCACTTAGAGAAGCTGAAGTAAATGAATCAATTATGATAGATGCGAGTCATGGCAACAGCCAAAAACAATTTAAAAAACAATTAGATGTTGTAGAAAATATTTCACAACAGATATCAAGTGGTAATAAAAATATTAGAGGTGTAATGATAGAAAGTCATTTGATTGAAGGAAATCAAAAAATTTCAGACAGTCTCACTTATGGGCAAAGTATTACAGATGCTTGTATTGGATGGGATGATACTCTTACATGTCTTCAAAATCTTAGCGATGCTGTCTCAAAGAGAAGGAGCGTATAGTCGGTTGGAAGATTCTGATAAGTTTTCATTTTCAAAAGATGTTGCTGAAACTCTAGGTCTTGAAACAGCAATAATTCTTGAGCTTTATCAAAAACATAAATCTCAAATATCAGGTAATTCTGAAAAATTTTTATCAACAATAAATCAAGAGCTGCCTTTTATTAGTCAATCAAAAATAAAATCATCTTTTGACAAATTATTAAAATATAAATTAATAGATACAAAGGTTGAGTCTATTAAAAATTCAAATTCTTACAATGTTAAGGAAGCTCCAAAAATATCAAGTAAAACAAAAATTGATTCAAATTGGGCGCCTTCATCAGAAGCTACTGAAATTCTTAAATTAGGAGGGATTTCAGAAAGCTTTTATCTGGATAAATTAAAAGAATATAAGCTTTATTGGCTGGAGCGAGGACAAGAAAGAAATAACTGGAACACGTCTTTTATTGACTTTATTAGAAGAGAATGGGCAAAAGAACAAAGTTCAAACAAAGGTTTGCCATATGTGATTGATTCAAATTGGATTCCAAGCGATGATGTTTATGATATTCTTGAGCTTTCTGATATATCAAAAGAATCAGCATCTAAATATTTGCCAGAATTTATTTTATATTGGAAAGAGAACGGATCAGCTTTTACAACATGGAATTCAAAATTTATAGAGCATGTTAAAAGAAGACATTTAGGAGCTGATAAAATTAATGACAATGAAAAAAATAAAAAATATATTGAACCAGGAAAATATAAAAAAGATTTCTCATCAAGAAAAAGTGACTCCTCTTGGGCATCAGAAATTAACCTCGACTAAAGAAGAATACATTGAATGTATTGATAATTTGTTCCTAAAACTTGAATTAGCCTATCACTATCAGTTTTATAAAGTTTTTGGAACTGATGAGAGACTAAATGAGGGCAAAAAACTATGGGCATTAAGTCTAAAAAAATTTACAGTCCAGGTTATTAATAGTGCAGTAGAAAATGTCATTGTATCTCAATCATATCTACCAACACTTACTGATTTATTGAAATCATGTGCTGATATTAATAACCAAGATGGTTTTCCATCTGTTGAAGAAGCATATATTGAAGCAAGAAAATCATTTTCCCCTAGAAAAGAATATTCCTGGAGTCACCCTATTATCTATTACACTGGAAAAAAAATCGGCTGGAATCTGATAGTAGATAAAGATACAAAAGAATTATTTTTATCCTTTAAAAGAATTTATAATCGTCTTAAAGAAATGGCATCAGAGGGCCATGAGTTTATAATTCAATCTGAAGATGAAAAACTAGAATCTAATCCTCTCAACAAGAAGCTATTTGAAAGCTTAAGAAAAAAACACAATATTTAAAAATAGATTGAACCTTTATCCTAAATGTTCTGTCTTATGTTTTTTAGTTTAATGTGTACACTGTAAACATTGGAATGGTAAAATAATTTTATGACAAAAAATATAAGAATATCTCTTTATATATTGATTCCAATTTTGTTGTGGATGATTTCTGGTTTCTTTGTATCAGATACTAAGGAAATAAAAGAAGTTAAAAATGAACTTTTTACAGTAGGAACTCTTCAAAGTAATGCTGTTAAATATCAACCAACAATAAAATTAAAGGCTACATCACAATCTGAAGCAAGAGTTAACGTTAGGGCAAAAACATCAGGTGAAGTTGTAAAAATAGGTTCAAAACAAGGTGAGTTTGTACAGAAAGACTCTATTTTATGTAGCTTAGGAATTGTTGAGTTAAATAGAACTGAAGTAAAAGCGCCTTTTGCAGGCTTTATAGAACAAATTGTAAAACCTGGAAATTTTCTAGAAAGAGGTCAAGTCTGCGCAACAATTATTCAACTTAATCCAATTATCTTTTCTGCAGAAGTACCTGAATTTAATATTAATAAAGTTGAGACTGGTCAAAACGTAACTATTAAACTTATCACTGGGGAGATTATTGAAGGTAAATTAACTTTCGTATCAAAAAGCGCATCCCCTTCCACTCGAACATTTAAGGTTGAGTCACAGATTCAAAATAAGAAAGGAATGATTAGAGACGGAATAACTGCTGAGATGATTATTAAAACAAATCAAGTTAATGCCCATAAAATATCTCCTTCAATATTATTGTTAAATGATAATGGAAAAATTGGTGTGAGATCTGTCGAAAATAATAAAGTGATATTTCATAATGTAACGATATTAGAAGACTCTGAATCTGGTTTATGGATTTCAGGAATTCCCAATAATATTGAGCTAATAGTCCAAGGACAAGGATTTGTTGAAGATGGACAAGAAGTCTTAATAAACAGACTATGACAAAAATTATAGATTTTGCTTTAACAAAAGCAAAAACAACTTTAATGATTGCCTTTATGGTAATCATTGCAGGTTCATATGCCAGACAAGAAATATCAATTGCTGCCTCTCCAAATGTTCAGCTGCCATTTATTAGTGTTTCTGTCTATTTAGATGGAGCTTCACCCAGCGATACATCAAGGTTAATAGCCAAACCTCTTGAAAATAAACTTATGACAGTTTCTGGGGTTAAAAGTATTAGCTCGAGAAGTACTCTAAGTTTTGCAAGAATATTCCTTGAATTTGAAGTTGGCTACGACATGGACCAAGCACTTGTAGATATTAAACAAGCTGTTGAAGAAACTAAATATGAACTTCCTAGGGAAGCTGAAGATCCCCAAATTTCTGAGTACTCTGAAGCAAGTTTCCCGGTAATGAACATCAGTATCATAGGAAATAGTTCAATACGACAAAAGGTGTTCTATGCAAAAGAATTAAAAGATAAAGTTGAAAGCTTAGAAGAAATTTTAGAAGCTAATCTTTCGGGTGCACCTGAGGAAGTTCTTGAAGGTGTTATTAATAAATCACGTATGGAATCATATGAGGTTACTTTAAGTGATATTTACTATTCAGTAGCAAATAATAATCTTATTATTCCAGGAGGCACCCAAGATACTGGCAAAGGTAGTTTTAATATAGAAGTTCCTAGTGTTATTGAATCAGCCCAGGATGTCTACTCTATCCCAATTAAAGTAACGCAAGATGCAATTGTTACTTTAGGTGATATTGCTGATATAAAAAGAACATTCAAAGACTTCACTTCTTATGCAAGAATCAATGGGCAAGACGCTGTTACCCTCGAAGTGAGACTTCGAGATGGAGCTAATTCGATTGATGCATCATACGCAATACGCGATATTTTGGAAGAATATGAAAAAACTCTTCCTGAGAATCTTAAAATCTTAATAACTCAGGATGATACTGTTTATTCAATAGATATGGTTAAAGAGTTAAACGGAAATATCATAGCTGCAGTTGTGTTAATTATGGTCCTTGTCATTGCCAGTATGGGCTTCAGAGTTTCTCTTTTAGTAGGCCTATCGATACCATTTTGTTTTCTATTTACCTACTTGGTTTTCTTTTCGCTTGGAATGGAAATCAATTTTCTTGTAATGATGGGTTTGTTGCTGGGTATGGGAATGCTCATTGATGGAGCAATTGTTATAACCGAATATGCTGATAAAAAAATTGGTGAAGGTCTTTCAAGACTTGAGGGTTATAAAATGGCATCTAAAAGAATGTTCTATCCAATAGTAGCTTCAACTGGAACTACTATGGCTGCTTTTATACCTGTAATGTTATGGCCTGGCTTCACTGGTCAGTTTATGCGCTATCTTCCGATAACAGTATTCACTGTTTTATTAGGATCTTTAATATATTCATTAATAATGATTCCTGTACTGGGCTCATATCTTGGTCAACAGGATTCTGCTTTAAACAAGGATGAAGGCAGAGAATCTATTTTCAAAAAATTGACTGAATTATATGGAAGAAGAATAGCTAAATTTGTTAAAAATCCAGTTGAAACATGCCTTGCTGTTATCTCGGTGCTTTTGGTAATTGTTATGAGCTACTCATATTTTGGTAAAGGAACAATATATTTTGCTTTGGTTGACCCTGTAGAAGCAAATATTACTATCAAAGCTCGTGGAAATTATTCTGCTTTAGAAACTAAAGAGATTGTTGAACAAGTAGAAGAAAGATTTCTTGAAATACCTGGTTTAAATAGTGTTTATTTAAGAGCTGGGAGTGAGTGGTGGAATTCAGAGGCAGATAAAATAGGCGGAGGCTTTGTTGAAGTTGCACCTGCCGCAGATAGAAACACTTCAGGATTGGAGATAATGAGACTGTTGAATGAATCCGTAGATGATTTACCAGGTATTTTTGTTGAAGTTGCTCCTGATTTAGGAGGACCTTCATTTGATAGTCCCATTGAGCTTGATTTGTATGGTAATTCAGAAATCAATGTGAATGCTGCTGCTGATACTGTTGAAGCATATATGAGAAATAACATTGATGGTCTCAAAAATATAACTTCATCAAAGTCTTATCCATCAGTTGAATGGAGTGTTGAGGTTGATAAACAAAAGGCAGCTCAACTTGGTGTCAGCGTGGCTGATGTTGGAGCCTTGGTACAAATGCTCACTAATGGATTTAAGGTTGGAGAATATAGACCCGATGATTCAAGAGACGAAGTTGAAATCAGAGCTAGGTTTCCTCAATCAGACAGAACAATTACTGGAATTCAAAGCTTAAATGTAACCACAGCAAAAGGCTTAGTTCCAGTAAGTTCTTTCATATCTGTTATTCCTAAGGAAAATAGGCAATCAGTAAATAGAAGAGATGGAAAATTTACTCAACAAATTGGAGCTGCAACTATTGATGAATCAAAAGTTTCTGAAAAAGTAAGTGAAATTGATAGTTGGCTTAAAAATGCTGATCTTGGAGATGGAGTTACCTATAAATTTACTGGTATGGCTGAAGAAACAGAAGATGTAAATAATTTTATGATAGCTGCAGGAATAATGGCGGTTTTCATTATGTTATTAATGCTGCTAACTCAATTTAATAGCTTTTATCAGTCATTTATAATTTTAACTTCTGTAACAATTTCATTTGTTGGTGTGCTACTTGGTTTATTAATAACAGGTAAGCCCTTTAGTACAACAATGACTGGTCTATCAATTGTTACTTTAGCTGGAATCGTTGTGAACAATAATATTGTACTAATAGACACGTTTAACAAATTAAGACAAGAATCTCCTCATATTGAAAATTCTGCTCACATTATTAATGCATGCAAGCAAAGACTGAGGCCAATTTTACTAACATCTTTAACAACTATTTTTGGCCTATTGCCATTAGCTATGGGTGTTAGTTTAGACATTATCTCTCGTGATATTGCTATAGGAAGTCCTATTGTAGATTGGTGGTCCAATCTTGCCGTCTCAATTGTTTTTGGTCTGGCTTTTAGTACCTTTATAACCTTAATTTTGACTCCTGCTGTATTATCTTTGCCACACGCATTAAGAAATGATTTTAAAAAGTTTTTTAAAACAGCTAATTAATAAACTACAATAAGATATGTCTAATGCTAATAAAAAAATTGACTTTGAATCTTCTTTAAAAAAACTAGAATCAATTGTTGCTAAATTAGAAGATGAAAATATCAATTTAGAAGATTCAGTAAAATCATTCGAAGCTGGTATAAATTTAGTTAAAGAATGTCAAAAGCAGCTTGAAGAGGCTGAGCTTAAGGTTAAAGAATTATTGGATGATGGCACCACCGAAGAACTAGATAACTCATAATTATTTAATGTTTCCAGAATACTTATCTGAAGTAAAAACACTTGTTAAAGATAAGATTGCAAAATCAATTGGCAGTACTAATACAATAGAGAAAGCTATGGCTTATTCAGCTCTAGCTGATAGCAAAATGATACGTGCTGGATTGGTATTTGCTTCTGCAGAAACAAATAAATTTATTGCCAAAAGCAGCATTATAACCCTCGCCTCAGCTGTAGAGCTTATGCATACGTATTCTCTTATACACGATGATTTACCATGCATGGATGATGACGATTTAAGAAGAAATCAGCCCTCAAGTCATATAAAGTTTGGTGAAGCAAATGCTGTTCTCGCTGGAGATGCGCTGCAAGCATTGGCATATGAGATTATTGTTGATGATATCGAACTCTCTTCTGATAATAAAGTTAAAGCTCTTAAATTATTATCTGAAGCATGTGGAAAAAATGGAATGGTCCATGGTCAATATTTAGATATTGAAAATGAAAATAGTGAGAATATAAATCAAGACAAATTAGATGAAATTCATAATCTAAAAACAGGCAAGTTGATTGAGTGCTCTGTTATGCTTGGTCAAATTGGCAATAATCTTAATGACGATTGTTTTAAGAAACTTAAAAACTTTAGTAGCAAAATTGGTCTAGCTTTCCAAGTAACAGATGATATTTTAGATGCAACACAAACTGCAGAAATTCTTGGTAAAACTCAGAACTCTGATCTCAAAAACAATAAATTAACTTATATTAGTTTTCTTGGTTTAGATGGAGCAAATGAAAGAGCGCTCAAATTAACAGAATCAGGTCTTCAGTCTCTTAATACATCTAATATAATCAATAAAGAGAAACTGATTGAATTAGCAGAATTCTTATTGCACAGAAATAATTAATGAAAATCTTTAAAAAAATACCTGAAGAAAGACCGAATACACCACTATTAGATAAGGTTTCGATTCCAGCAGATTTGAGATCCTTTTCTATATCTGAGCTAGAAATCCTTTCTGATGAATTAAGGGAATTCCTTTTATACTCAGTTGGTAAAAGTGGGGGTCACCTTGGCGGAGGGCTTGGTGTTGTTGAGCTAACAGTTGTTCTTCACTATTTATTCAATACCCCATATGATAATTTGATATGGGATGTTGGGCATCAGGCGTATCCTCACAAAATTCTTACAGGTCGAAAGAATGAAATTGAATCAATTAGACAAAAAGATGGTTTAGCGCCCTTTCCATCCATTCATGAGAGTGAATATGATGCTTTTGGAGTTGGTCATTCAAGCACATCTATAAGTGCTATCTTAGGAATGGCTGAAGGATCAAAAAATGAATCATCAAATAAAAAACATGTTGCTGTAATTGGGGATGGCGCAATGACTGCTGGGATAGCTTTTGAGGCACTAAGTCATGCAGGTCATTTAAAACCCAATCTACTTGTTATTTTAAATGATAACGACATGTCAATCTCAGAAAATATTGGGGGACTCTCTAATTATTTTTCTAGAATATGGGCATCAAAAATTTATAAAGGCATTAAAAAAAGCGGAGCAAGCGTTCTCAAGCCTCTACCGCAAGCATATCATTTGGCTAGAAAAGTTGAGACTCAAATGAAAGCAATGGTTGCACCAGGAACAATTTTTGAGGAATTGGGCTTTAATTACGTTGGTCCAATAGATGGGCACAATATTAAAGAGCTTAATGATGTGATAAGCAATCTTAAAGATTTTGATGGTCCACAATTCCTTCATGTTATTACTAAAAAAGGTGCTGGGCTTGATGCTGCAGAATCAGATAGAATTGGATTCCATGCTATAGGAAAAATAAATAGCCTTAAATCAAACAAACCATCATCACCAAAATATCAAGATATATTTGGTGATTGGATTGTTGATATGGCAAAAGAAGATAAGAATCTAATTGCGATAACTCCTGCTATGAGAGAGGGTTCTGGCCTAGTAAAATTTAGCAAAGAATTTCCTGAAAGATATTATGATGTAGCAATTGCAGAACAACATGCCGTAACCTTTGCAGCAGGCCTTGCAACTGAAAATAAAAAACCTATTGTTGCTATATATTCAACATTTCTTCAAAGGGCTTATGATCAATTTATACATGATGTTGCAGTACAAAATTTAGATGTAACTTTTGCTCTTGATAGAGCCGGCTTGGTTGGCGAAGATGGTCCAACTCATTCTGGAAATTACGATATTGCGTATCTTAGATGCATCCCAAATGTGATTCTTATGACTCCATCAGATGAAAATGAAACAAGATTACTTTTGACTTCAGCATATAAATATAAAGGTCCTGCAGCAGTAAGATATCCAAGAGGAACTGGTCCAAATTCACTAATTGATACTAAATTAAAATCAGTTGAAATTGGAAAAGCTAGAGTCATAAACGAAACAGATTCAAAAATTATTTTCTTAAATTTTGGAGCTTTATTAGATCAAGCCATAGAAGTATCAAAAATATTAGGCTTAACGTTGATAGACATGCGTTTTGTTAAACCCCTAGATGAAGAGATGCTCAAAAAATATCTTAAAAATGCTCAGGGTTATGTGTCTCTAGAAGACGGTTCAGTTTATGGAGGTGCAGGAAGTGCAGTTCAGGAATTCTGTTCAAATAACCAAATCAATATTAAATCAAAACTATTTGGAATACCTGATAGATTTATAGAACATGCATCTAGGGAAGAAATGTTAGAAGATTCTGGCTTGTTGGCTAAACAAATATTAGATTCATTAAAAGAGTGGATATAATTGCAGCAAATATACCCGCTACGACATCATCCAGAACTATGCCCATGCCACCTTCCAAGTTCTGATCTATATATGAAATTGGAAATGGCTTCAAGATATCGAATAATCTAAAAAGGATAAAAGCAAGAACAACATATAAAACTCTTTGATTTTGTGTAGATAAATATATAGCAGGATAGGCAGCTATCCACATACCTACCAGTTCATCTATTACAATTGCTTTATGATCTTTTTCAATTAGATCTTTGGATATTTTATCGCAGAGCCAAATCGCATAAAAAGTTATTCCTAGAATAATCCATTCCATGTTTATGTAATGTGAAAAAATTACAAACAAAATCAAAGACACCAATGATCCAAATGTGCCAGGTGCATATTTAGCATTGCCAACACCTCCAAGAGTTGCAATTAAATGCGATGGGTTATTTAAATTTGGAAAATTACTCATTTAAAATGCTTATAGCCGTTAATTTCAACATCATACCCTTTTTCAGAAATAAAATTTATTGATTTATCCTTAGTTATTTTTCCAATTCTATAAAAATTATCTTCTAAATCATTTTCTGACATCGTAAAGCACAAGTCATAGTCATCACCAGCATTAAGATCTTCAATAGAGCTTGTAAATGGAATTGTATCTAAATAAATATCAGCACCAACATTTGATTGCTCTAAAATATGTTTCAAATCAGCCAATAATCCATCAGATGTATCGATACATGATGTTGCTTTCTCAACTATAGCCTTACCAAGATCAAACTTGGGTTTTGGTTGCAAATAGTTTCTTATATTTTCAGAGTCTTTTATTCCTGCTTTTAACTCCTCTAGGCCTTTTTTGGCACTTCCAACTGGTTTAGAAATACATATGATATCTCCTACTTTTGCACCATTTCGCTTTAAAACTTTGTTTTGATATGGTTCACCAAAAACTATTACATTTATATTTAATGGCCCTTTAACAAAATCTCCACCAATTAAAGATATTTCATATTCATCTGAAATTTCTTTAACCCCGTTTGCAAAATCTTTGTACCAATCAATTTCATCTGTTAAGTTAGAAATTGAAAGACTAAATCCAAGTGGCTTGCACCCCATTGCAGCTATATCACTTAAAGCTACTGCAATAGATCTGTAAGCCATTTTGCCTGGACTTATATCTTTTGGAAAATGAACACTTTCTATTGACGAATCTACAGAGGTTACTAATGATTTTTTTGATTCAAGAACAGCACAATCGTCACCTGAAGGTACGACTATGCCATTCTTTAAATGATATTCAGAGCCAATATCTTTGAATAGATTTATTAACTCAAATTCTGATGCCAATTATTAACTAGGGTATCTTTCAAATAATCCAGAGGCTCCCATTCCACCACCAACACACATGGTCACTACTCCAAATTGCTTGTCACTTCTTACCAACTGTCTTGTTAGATGACCAACACATCTTGATCCTGTCATTCCAAAAGGATGACCAATTGAGATTGAGCCACCGTTAACATTAAGCTTATCCATAGGTATACCTAAAGTATCTCTGCAATGAGCAACCTGCACTGCAAATGCCTCATTTAGTTCCCATAAATCAATATCCTCAACAGACATATTGTAATTTTTGAGCAACTTAGGTACTGAATATACAGGTCCTATTCCCATCTCATCAGGCTCACAGCCCATTGTTGTAAAACCTCTAAAATATGCTACTGGTTTTAATCCAAGTTCTAATGCTTTTTCCTCAGACATAACTAAGTTTATTGAAGCGCCATCAGATAATTGAGAGGAGTTACCTGCAGTAACTGTGCCATTTTCTGGATCAAAAACTGGTTTTAAACCGCTTAAGCCTTCCATTGTGGTTTCAGGTCTATTGCACTCATCTTTTTCTACAGTTACTTCGACTTCTTTTGACTCGCCAGTTTCTTTGTTTGTAAGTAACATTTTTGTACTCATAGGCACTATTTCATCTAAAAATAATCCAGCTTCTTGAGCAGCAGCTGTTCTTTTTTGGCTTTCCAGTGCCAATTCATCTTGAGTTTCTCTTGAGACGTTATATCTTTTTGCAACAACCTCTGCTGTCATTCCCATAGGGTAATAAATACCAGGAGACTGCTCAGCTAATCTTTCATTAACAAAGTTGTCCATGTTCATTTTCATCATGGATATTGTTTCTGCGCCACCTGCTATGACAGTATCATAGCAACCAGCCATAATTTGACCTGCAGCCATTGAGACAGATTGTAATCCTGAAGAGCAATATCTATTAATTGTTGTTCCGCCTACAGTAATTGGTAGATTAGATAAAACTGCAGCATTTCTTGCAACATTATGGCCTTGTGCTCCCTCAGGATTTCCACAACCCATAATAATATCTTCAACAACCTCAGGAGGGAGATTTGGATTTCTCTCTAGCATTGCGTTTATTAGATGAGCAAGCATTTCATCAGGTCTGGTCATATTGAAGCCACCCCTATGAGATTTAGCTAAGCCAGTTCTAACGCTATCAACGATTACAACATTTTTCATAATTTCTCCATTGAGTAAAAAATTTACACATCATTCTAATCTATACATAGATTTACTTAAAGCTTCTTATACCAATTAGGTATTATATCTATGCCCAACTCTTGTGCTTTCTTTATCACATAAGGAATTGTTATTGGACTAAATGGTAAGATTGTCAAAAAACCTAGACCCAAGCTTTTAAAAATTTCATTAAGTTGTTTATTGGCATAATCTATCTCACTATCTAAAGCGGTGCCTTCTAAAGATTTCATGTATATATCCAACATCTTTTTATTTTCTTCTGATTCCTCTAAAAAACTATCTTTCAGTTTTAGGATATATTTTTGTATTTTATTTGAGTTCATATTTAAGAGTTAATTATGCTACATTTGTTAGCATGACGAAATCTGAAAGAGCAAAGATAGTCTTCAATATTCTTAATAAAACCTATCCAAAAACTCCAATACCTCTTGACCATAAGGATACATTTACCTTGCTAGTTGCTGTACTTCTTTCTGCCCAATGTACCGATGATAGAGTTAATCAAGTTACACCAAAACTTTTTAAACTTGCTTCAACACCAGAGCAAATGTCATCACTTTCAGAGAATACTATTTATAAAATCATAAAACCATGCGGTCTTGGACCAAAAAAATCTAAAGCTATCAAGGAACTATCAATAATAATTAATAAAAAATATAACAATAAGGTTCCTGATAATTTTAAAGACTTAGAAATGTTACCTGGTGTTGGGCATAAAACTGCATCGGTAGTAATGAGTCAGGGTTTTGGTCACCCCGCATTTGCAGTGGATACACACATTCACAGACTTGCTCAAAGGTGGGGTCTAACAGATGGTAAAAATGTAAAAAAAACAGAAGCAGATTTGAAAAAATTGTTTGATGAGTCATTGTGGAATAAATTACATTTACAGATAATTTTCTGGGGCAGAGAATATTGTCAAGCCAAAGCTTGTTATGGCCTTAAATGCGATATTTGTAAGGAATGTTTTCCAAAAAGAATAAAGCCTTTTGCACACAAAAAGCCTTAGATGATTTAAAATATCCAACTTCTTAGTTTAAAAATTTAGGATTAATTCAAATGACATCTAATTCAGGAGATAAAGCTATATCTCAGAGCGATATGGTATTTAGTAATAATCAATCTATAAAAGATTATGATCAAGAATTATGGGCATCTTTTGAAAAGGAAGCTATAAGACAAGAAGATCACATAGAACTTATTGCATCGGAAAATTATGCAAGCAAAAGAATTTTAGAAGCCCAGGGTTCATTATTAACCAACAAATACGCTGAAGGATATCCTTCAAAAAGATATTATGGTGGGTGTGAATATGTTGATATTGCAGAAGATATTGCCATCTCAAGAGCAAAAGAGTTATTTAAAGCAGATTATGCAAATGTTCAACCACACTCAGGATCTTCAGCAAATGCTGCAGCATTTCTAGCATTGCTTGAACCTAATGATACTATCCTGGGTATGAGTTTAGATCATGGTGGGCATCTCACTCATGGAGCAAAAGTTAACTTTTCAGGAAAAAATTATAAGAGTGTTCAATATGGGCTTCATCCAGATACTCATGAAATTGATTACGATCAAGTAAGGAGTCTTGCTATTGAACACAGTCCTAAGGTTATTATTGCTGGCTTTTCAGCTTACTCTGGTATTATAAATTGGCAAAAATTTAGGGAAATTTCAGACGAAGTTGGTGCATATTTTCTTGTAGATATGGCTCATATATCTGGATTAGTTGCTTCTGGTCACTACCCGTCGCCAGTTCCATATGCTGATGTGGTAACCTCTACAACTCATAAAACTTTAAGAGGTCCAAGATCTGGAATTATTCTTGCAAAAAGCAATGAGCTTCTTGAAAAAAAATTAAATTCTGCAGTATTTCCAGGATCCCAGGGAGGACCATTAATGCATGTTATAGCTGCAAAAGCAGTTTGTTTTAAAGAAGCACTTGAACCTGCTTTTAAAGATTACATGCAACAGGTTGTAGATAATGCTAAAACTATGTGCGAAACAATTATATCTAGGGGTGTAGATGTTGTTACAGGTAAAACCGATAATCATATTGTGTTGGTTGACTTAAGAAATAAAGATATAACTGGTAAAGACCTAGAAAGAGCTCTTGGTGATGTAAACATCACAGTTAATAAAAATGCAGTACCAAATGATCCAAAATCTCCTTTTGTAACATCAGGAATTAGGTTGGGTACTCCAGCAGTGACTACAAGAGGCTTCAAAACAGAAGAAATTAAATTATTAAGCAATTGGATATGTGACATCATTGAAAATATCGATGATGATAAAATTAAAGAGGTAATAAAAAATAAAGTAATTAATCTTACAAAACAATATCCAGTCTATAATCTATAGATGTATTGTCCTTTTTGCCAAGCTGAAGATACTAAAGTTATTGATTCAAGATTGGTTGCTGATGGTTCTCAAACAAGACGAAGACGATCTTGTGAAGTATGTCATTCAAGATTTACTACTTTTGAAACTGCTGATTTAGCTCTGCCTAGAGTTGTAAAAAATGATGGTGAAAGGCAGCCTTTTAATGGATCAAAACTTAAAAGAGGTATGCTTAGAGCTCTTGAAAAAAGACCATTATCTTCCGAAGAAATTGATACTGTTTTTGGGAAAATTCTAAACGAAATTAGAACAAAGGGAGTTAGAGAAATTCCTTCCATTAAAATTGGCGAGATTATGATGAATGCCTTAAAAGAAGTTGATAGTGTTGCATACGTAAGATTTGCATCTGTCTATAGAGATTTTCAAGATATAAAAGATTTCTCCGAAGAAATTGATTCATTAAAAAAAGAAAGGCCTAAGAAAAAACCAAAAAAATGAATTATGAAAAATTGATGAAAAGAGCTATAGCTCTTGCAGATCAATATAAATATACCGCCAAGCCAAATCCTGCTGTTGGATGTATTATCCTAAAGGATGAAAAAATAGTATCTGAAGGCGCTCATGAGGAGTATGGATCTAATCATGCAGAAATTAATGCTATTGAGGAAGCAAAAAAACTCCAAGGAAAATTGTTTCAATCATTTCAAGAGTTAACAATGGTTTGCACCCTTGAACCATGTAATCATTTTGGTAAAACAGGGCCTTGTTCAGAAGCAATTATTAGCTCAGGAATAAAAAAAATAATTATTGGAGCTAAAGATCCAAACCCGATGGTGTCTGGAAAAGGAATAGACAATCTTATTAAAAATGGAGTTAACGTTAGATATGGTATCTGCCAAGAACTTGTAAAGAAACAAAACAGGACATTCTTTTTTAAAAATATTAATAAAAGACCATTCATAACTGTAAAAATAGCATCTTCAATAGATGGTAAGTCGCATTTATTAGATGGCTTAAGAACCTATATAACTTGTGAAGAATCTAGAGCGGATGTTCAGAATATTAGAGCTCTTAATGATGCAATCTTGACTGGCGGGAATACTCTTATTAATGACAACCCAAAAATGAATGTCAGAGTAAGCTTTCCTGTTAATCAACCAAAGAAATATTTACTTAGCTCTAAAACTAACTTTGATTTTACATCAGAATTTTTTAAGAATTCTGATTATGAGATTATTACCGAGACTAATATTAAAAAAATTATAGATAGTTTTAAAAATACAGAAATTAATGGGATTCTAGTTGAAGCAGGTCCAAAACTTGTAAATTCTTTTTTATTGGCTAATTTAGTAGATGAGGTAATAATCTATCAATCACCAAATACCCTTGGAAAAAATGGTGTCGATTGGTTTAAAGAAGATAATACTATTGAAAAATTTGGATTTAAACTAGAATCCACCTATAAAATTAAATCTGATACAAAAAAATTATATTCAAAATGTTAAAAGACAGCATACAGGACATCATTCAAGATATAAAAGAAGGAAAAATGGTTATTATTCTTGATGATGAATCAAGAGAAAATGAAGGAGATCTTGTATGTGCAGCAGATTTAATTACTCCAGAAATTATTAATTTTATGGCCTCAAAAGGCAAAGGACTAATATGTCTTCCAATGAGCAAAGAATTGATAGATAAGTTTGATTTAAAAATGATGACCAACAAAAATAAAGCTGCTAACAGAACAGCATTTACTGTATCAATAGAGGCAGCTGAAGGAATAACTACTGGTATTTCTGCTGCAGATAGATCTCATACAATCAAAACAGCTGTAAATAAAAACTCAAAACCATCTGATATTGTTCAGCCTGGTCATATTTTTCCCTTAAAAGCTATGGAGGGTGGAGTTCTTAGTAGAGCGGGACATACTGAAGCTGCATGCGATTTAGCTAAATTAGCTGGATACCAATCAGCAGGAGTTATCTGTGAAATAATGAATGATGACGGAACAATGGCCAGAAGAGATGATCTAATTAAGTTTGGTAAAAAATATAATATTAAAGTTGGAACGATAGCTGATCTTATAGATTACAGATTATCATTAGATTCAACTATAGAAGCAATAAGTGAAAAACAGGTCGTTAATGAATTTGGAGAGTTCAAACTTATAGTTTGGAGAGATATTTTAAAAGATGAATATCATTTCTCATTAAGCAAAGGTGATTTATCAAAAGTAGATTCTCCATTGGTTCGAGTTCAAACTCAGAGCATTTTACAAGATACTTTGGGTATTGAAGAATTGGGAAAAAATTGGTCTATAAGACGATCTATTGAGCGTATTTCTAAAGAGGATGCTGGTTTATTTGTTTTAATTAATCATAGAGATGCCAAGAGTTATTGGCTAAATAAACTAAAAGATAAAGAGGTTGAGCCAAAAAGAAATAGAAGAGTTATAGGTGTTGGATCTCAAATATGCAGGGCACTTAACCTAAAAAAAATAACAGTATTGGGAACGCCCACAAAATATAATGCTGTATCCGGATTTAATATTGAAATAACAGGATTTATTAATGAATAAAATACTTATAGTTCATACTTCTTGGTATAAAGAATATGTTGATGAAATGAAAGAAATTTCAACTGAAATAATTATTAAAAATGGTTTTCAGGTTGAAAGTGTAATTGCCCCGGGCTCAATTGAGCTGGCTGGACTAGGTAAACATAAAATTATGGAATCTGGCTCTTCCCTATTTAAAGGAATTTTCTTTCTTGGGCTGGTTATTAGAGGTGAAACATCTCACTATGACCTTGTAACAAATGAAACATTTAGATCTATTGGAACTCTAGCACTTGAGTATCCTCATATCTCAATGATAAATAATGTGATTTGTGTTGAAAATAAAAATCAACTTATTGATAGATTAAAGAAAAATACAAAAAACAATTCAGAGGCTCTAATAAGTCTAATCAATGAAAAATCTAGCTAATTTTAAAACTCAAATAAAAACAAGAGATTACCTAGTTCAGGCAATCTATCAGTATTTTTTTAATAATCAAGATATAGGTTCAATAATTTCTCAATTTCAAAAAGAACATGAAAATAAAAAAGTAGATTTCCCTAAATTTATTAAATCTCTGGAATCTATTCAATCCAATGAAAATAAAATAAATGACATTTTAAGTTCATTAGGTGTAAAAGATTCAAATATGGATTTAATTGATAAATCTATTTTATATTTTGCTCTAAATGAAATGATCTATGGTGACCTAGACAAATTAGTTGTTATTGATGAGGCTCTTCGTTTGTCAAAAAAATTCTCGAGCCCTGATGCATATAAATTTATCAATGCAAATTTAGATAAGTATCTAAAACTAAATTAAATTATCGATGAATTGTTTGGTTTCTTGAGGGGCCAGTGGATACGTATGAAATTCTACAACCTACGAAATCTTCTATGAAGTTAATATACTCTTGAGCTTGAATAGGCAAATCTTCAAATGCAGAAATACCAACTGTCGATGAATCCCAACCTCTAAATGTTTTATATATAGGTTCCTCATTTTCATATTCAACACATGCCTTGATTTCAGAAAATTCATCCATAACATCTAACTTGGTTAAACATATGTCTGTTACAGAGTTTGTAAATACTGCTTTTTTAAGTGCAAATAAATCTAACCATCCGCATCTTCTTGGCCTTCCGGTTGTAGCTCCAAATTCGTGTCCTTTTTCTGCAAGCATCTTGCCGTTATCATCAAATAATTCTGTTGGGAATGGTCCCTCTCCAACCCTAGTGCAATATGCTTTTGAAATACCAATAATCCTATCAATATACTTTGGTCCTAAACCTAAACCAGTTGAAACTCCGCCAGCTGTTGTGCTAGAAGACGTAACGTATGGATATGTACCATGATCTATATCTAGAAGAGTACCTTGGGCACCTTCAAATAAAAGTGATTTATCATCTTTAACCCAATCATATATAAGACCCTGAGTATCGGTACAATATTTATCATATAAATGTTTATATGACATTATTTCTGAAATAACATCTTCTATATCATGAGGCTTTTCATTGTAAAGCTCTACAAGCAATCGATTATGGTATGAAACGAGGAGTTCAACTTTCTGACGTAATATATCTTGATTGCCTATATCACCAAAACGTACTGCTCTTCTTGCAATCTTATCCTCATATGAAGGGCCTATTCCTCTTCCAGTTGTTCCAATAGATTCTTTCTTATCCCTAATTTTATCAATACTAATGTGGCTTGGAAGAATCAATGCACATCCCGAGCTGACATAGAATCTATTATCGAAAGTTATACCAGTATCTATTAAACCATTAATTTCTTTATCTAATGCTTCAAGTGATAAAACAACACCATTGCCAATTACACAGTTTACGTTTGGATGAAGGATACCAGATGGAGTTAAATGAAGTACGGTCTGCTTGTCATTAACTTTAATAGTATGTCCAGCATTATGTCCACCTTGAAAACGGCAGACAGCGTAAACCTCTTTGCTTAATGCATCAACTATTTTCCCCTTGCCTTCATCACCCCATTGAAGACCAAGAATTAGTGTATTTGAAGACACCTTGCTCCTTATTTAGATACTTCTTTTTGATTTAGATATTTTAAAAACTCTGATTTTGAATCAATAAGCATCATGTCAGACTTATTTTCAAAAGTTTCAACATAAGCTTTAATACTTCTTGTAAATTCATAAAATTCAGGGTCTTGCGAAAATCCCTCGGCATAGATTCTTGCAGCCTCTGCATCACCCTCACCTCTAAGTAGCTCTGCTTTTTTGTATGCTTCAGCTAAAATTACAACCTTATCCTTATCCGCAACGGCTCTTATTTCTCTAGCTATTTCTTTACCCTCAGATCTTAGTTCCTCAGCTAAACGATTTCTTTCAGTCCTCATTCTTTCATAAACTGAGTTACTTAAGTTAGATGGTAAATCAATTCTTTTAACCCTAAAGTCAATTATCTCAACACCAAGATCTTCAACTGAATCATTAAGAGAATTAAGCATAATACTCATCAGTTCATCTCTTTCTCCTGAAACAACTTCTTTAACAGTTCTTTTACCAAAATTATTTTTTAAAACAAACTCAGAACGCTGGCCAAGCAAGCTGTTTAAACTGTTAAAGCTTCCATTGTTTGCTTTATAAAAAGTTAGCACATCAGAGATTCTGTATTTTATAAATGAATCAACCAGTAAGTATTTACTCTCTACAGTCAGAATTCTATCTGGCTCTTCATCTAGTGTTTGTATTCTTGCATCATACTTTTTAACTTCCTGAATAATTGGAAGCTTAAAATGAAAACCAACAGGTATATCAGACTTGACAGCCTCACCAAACTGTAAAACTATTGCATTTTCTTTTTCATTAACAATATAAAAACTATTAAAGCCTATACCAACAATCAAGGCAGCGAAAACTAATAAAAAAGTACTTCTATTCATCGGAATCTCCTTGGTTTAATCTAAACTGACTAAGATCTATCTTATTTCCTTGATCCATCATTTTATCTAATGGTAAAAGCATTAAATTATTACCACTATCAATATCAATCATAATCTTGGTTGTACTTGATAAAACATTTTGTATTGCATCAATGTACATTCTATCTCGAGTAACCTTAGGAGCTTTTTGATATTCTTCTAATAATTGAATAAACCTACCAACCTCACCCTCTGCGTTTGCAACTACCTCGAGTTTATAACCTTCTGCTTTTCTGATTCTTGCTTGTGCTTGACCTCTAGCCTCAGGAACAATAGTTAAAGCGTATCTTTCAGCTTCATTTTGAAGTCTTTCTTTATCCTCACGGGCAGCAACAACATCATCAAATGCATCCTTAACTGCAGCAGGCGGATCGGTCTTCTCAATATTAACTTGTTGTACTATCAGACCAGTAGCATAAGCGTCTAATATTTGTTGGAGTCTTATTTGAACTTCCTGCGCAATATTCTCTCTACCAACTGTGAGAGTTTGTTCTAGTGTATTATCTCCAACTACATGCCTTAATGCACTTTCAATACCTTGTCTTAAACTTGTTTCAGGATCTTTTACGTTTAAAACAAAATCTTTAAGATTTGCGATTCTGTATTGAGCAGACACAGTTACATCAACAATGTTTTCATCTTTAGTTAACATGCTGTTAGTCTGAGTATATCTTCTTGTTAAAGTTACATTTTCTATGTATCTATCATCTATACCTGCAAGTCTAAAATTTAAACCTTCACCTTGCTCCTCGTAAAATTTTCCTAGCCTTAAAATAACTGCCCTTTCTGAAGCATCTAGCTGATATATACATTGCGAAGCATATACTATTAAGAATCCAAACAAGGCATACATGAAAAGTCTTGAGGTAGGCATCTTAAATCCACCACCAGTATTGCCACCGCCTGATCCATTTGAAGACTGTTTCTTGCCTCCAAGAATGGCAGAAAATTTCTTTACTAAATCATCAAAATCTGGAGCATCATTTTTTCCACCCCATGGATTTTTATCCTGGTTATCCCAATTCACAATAAAACCTCGTTTTTCTTTTATTATAAACTGTATCTTGGGACTAATAACTATATTTAAAGAGAAGTTATTAAAGTTTTAACAGAATCTTTTATCTTATTGCAAGATTTTAAATCAAAAAGCTCAATATCTTCCCATGAACGCATCCAAGTTATCTGCCTTTTAGCCAACTGCCTTGTGGCATATAAAGCTCTATTAAATAACTCCTGTTCATTTTCATATTCGCCTTTGATAAAAGATATAGCTTGTTTATAGTTTACTGATTTTCGTAAAGGATGTTCTTCTGGAATTTTATATTTGCTTAGAAGGTTTTTAACCTCATCAATTAAGCCATCATTAATAATTATGCGGAGCCTATTCTCTATTCTTTGATGAATTTTTGTTCTATCTTCATCATAGATACCATATTGATGTATAGAGAATTGTTTTGATAGATGATTTTTATTTTGATAACCGATGAGCGACGACATGGGTTTGCCAGAAGTCTTTTGAACTTCCAAAGCTCTTATAATTCTTTTTTCGTCAGATTTATTTATAGTCGAAGCGTATTTAGGATCTAGTTTTTGAAGAGCCTTATATAAAACATTAGTGTCACCATTCTTTTTAATCTCGTTTAATTCAGCTCTATAACCCTCATCTCTTTCTGGTAGTACATCTAAGCCTTTAATAAGTGATCTAAAATACATCATTGTGCCGCCAACAAATAACGGAAGCTTATCTCTGCTGTGAATATCTTCAATTAATTTTAGTGAGGCTTTATAAAAATCTGCTACAGAGAATGTTTCATTTGGTTGGATGCAATCTACAAGATGATGTGGGTATTTAAATAGTATATCTTTAGAGGGTTTTGCTGAACCAATATCACAATCCTGATAAACCATAACAGAATCAACACTAATTATCTCAACAGGGATTGAATCACAAATACTTATTGCTAATTCTGTTTTACCAGATGCTGTAGGCCCAAGAATAAAAGCAATAGGCTTTTTATTTTTGTAATTCAATTCTATAAAGCTTCTTCGTTTGTCTCTCCAGTCCTTATTCTGACAACTTCTTCAATAGGTGAAATAAATATTTTTCCATCGCCGATTTTGCCTGATCCTGCAGCTTCAATAATTGCATTTTTAACTTGGTCCGTCATATCATCAGGAATAGCTATTTCTATTTTGATTTTAGGTAAAAAATCAATAGTGTATTCTGCGCCTCTATATAATTCTGTATGACCTTTTTGTCTACCAAATCCTTTAACCTCTGTCATAGTCATACCTGTGACACCTATCTTATCTAAAGATGTTCTTACTTCTTCAACCTTAAAAGGTTTAATTATTGCTGTTACTAATTTCAATTTAGTCTCCTCTTATTATTTTCAAAATATTAGTACATTGTTCTTTGGTAGAACCTTTACCATTCATACAGATTTTTACTGCCCGCTCAGACATATCATCTCTTAGATTGTCGTCATTTAGCAAGGTTTTAAATGCATTATAAAGGTCTTTTTTGCTTTTAAGTTGAATACATGCATTTTCATTGTTAAATAAAGTTAATATATCTTCAAAGTTTTTCATGTAGGGACCCACAATGAATGGGCATCTTTGAGAAGCAGGTTCAATGATATTGTGTCCTCCATACTCTCTAAATAAGCTACCTCCAATAAAAGACACGGTTGAAATTGAATATAAATCTTTAAGAATGCCAATTGCATTAATTATTATTACCCTATCTTCTGCTTCAGTTGGCACTTTGGTATATATCGTTGAATCTAAGTTATGCTTTGCTAAAAGGTCTTTGATAGATTCAGATCTTTCAGGGTGTCTTGGAACTATAATCAATTGAATATCAGACATCTTTTTGATTAATTCCTTAAATGCATTTACTACTATTTCATCTTCATTAATATGAGTGCTCGCTGCTAATATTATTTTTTTCTTATGTAATCTTCTTGAAGGTGAATCATTAATTTCAATATCGAACTTTACTGAACCAACATTGCTAATTCTATTAAGGGGAATACCAAGAGAATGAAATCTTTTTTTATGAGCTTCACTTTGAACGAAAGCATAAGTTATTTTTTTAAAGATGTTTTTTGATAAAAAAGAGAGTTTTTTATAGCTATTGAATGAAGATTCAGACATTCTCCCATTGCATAATATGATCGGAATATTTTTATTATGCATTTTAGATATCATATTTGGCCATATTTCTGTTTCAAACAACACTAAAGCTAAGGGATTAAAAGTCTTATAAAAGCTTGAAATAAAAAGACTAAAATCCCATGGCGCATATACAATTTCAATTTCGGAACCAAATATTTTTCTTGCCTCCCTTAAGCCTGTTGGTGTTGAAACAGACAAAACTATGTCATAGTCTTTTAAAATTTCTTTTACTATTGTCTGTGAGGCAATTACTTCTCCAAGACTTACTGCATGGAACCAAATTAATTTTTTAGATTTGGTGTAGTCATATAAACCAAATCTATTTCTTAGATGTCTTCTATAGTCTATATCTTTGATACTTTTGAAAAATATTCTTGCTGTTATAAATGGCAGTGATAAAAAAATAACAAAGTTATATAAAAGTAGGCTCATTATTCGTTCATTAACATTATTAGTGTAATAATACAGCCTAATAATATATGAATAGAGTTTTATTGACACTTTTAGTAAGTTTTTGGAGGCTAGTTTTACTCTTACCAAGAACCTTTCACAAAATTTTAATCTTTATTATTGGCAACTTTTTTTATCTAATTCCATTAAAAAGAAATAAATTTAGTAAAAAAAATATTGATTTATGTTTTCCAGAATTGTCTGTTAAAGACAGAGAAAAACTTCATAAATCTAATGTAATAGCCTCAGCAAAAATTATATTTGATTCAGGCATTTCTTGGTTTTGGTCTGATAAAAAAATTAATAAGCTTATTAAATATGAAATTCGAGGTCTAGATAAACTTCTAGAAGACCAAAAAAATAATAATGGTGTTTTGCTTTTTTTTAAGCACTCACTTCATTTGGAGTTAGATGCCAGATTAATTGGTATGAATGCTGAAATTTATGGGGTTGAACGTGTGCATAATTCTAAAACATTTGATTCAATTCAAAAAGCTGGAAGATTGAAGAGCGTTAAAGATACATGCGATAGAAATAATCCACTTAAATTTATTAGATGGTTAAAGAACGGCAGGACAGTTTTATATGCTACTGACCAAGACTATGGAATTAATCAATCAGATATTGTTAACTTTTTTAATCAACCTGCAGCCACAATATCTGCTCCACTTAAAATAATAACTAGCACAAAATGTAAAACATATTTCATGAATAGCTTTATAGAAAAAGAAAAATACATACTTGAAATAGATGAGCTGAAGCTTGATCAATCTAGTGAAATTAATTTCTCAAGAGACTTAAATCTTTATATAGAAAAAAAGATAAGAGATAATCCAGCAGAATATCTTTGGCAACATAGAAGATTTAAATCCACATTAGGTAAAAAAGATTTTTATGCATAATGACCTAATAGAATTTAATTCAGTTAAAGGTTTTTTAGATCATAAAGAAGGTATATTTCTATATGAATTGACTAAGAGATATTGCATAGATAATTTTGCTGTTGAGATTGGATCTTATTGTGGAAAATCAGCTTGTTATATAGGTCAAGCTTGTAAAGAAAATAAAACATATCTTATTACTATTGATCATCATAGAGGTTCAGAGGAACAACAGTATGGCGAAGAATATTTTGATGCTGAGGAATATGACTATGAAAAAAATAGAGTAGATACCTTGCCAACCTTGCTAAAGAACATATCTAGACATGAATTAGAAGATTTTGTAAAACCTATAGTTGATAATTCACAGTCAGCATCAATCAAAATTAAAGATGGAATTGATTTATTATTTATTGATGGCAGTCATACCTTTGAATCAGCTCGATCAGATTATGAATCATGGAAAAATAAAATAAGGATTGGTGGTATTCTTGCAATTCATGATATTTATGATTCTGAGTTAGAGGGTGGACAAGCCCCAAGAGAGATTTATGAAAAAGCTCTTAAAGAAAATTTTAAATTAATAAATAGAGTAAAAAGTTTAGTTGCTCTTGAAAAAATTAGTTAAATATAAAAAAACATTATTTTTTTCAGAGTCTATAGTCCCATCGTAAGAGCATATTGCATGACCAGCAATTATCACTGCTGCATTTGTCCATGTAGATCTCTCATCAGGCCAAAATATATCTAAATCATATTGATAACCAGTTGGAAAAATTCCATCTTTGTTTTGAAATTGCTGAATGTCAGCATAGATCATTTTTGCCTCATTGACATTTCCACTAACCAAAGCTGCAATTGCACACTCACAACTTTCAGCAATTGTTACCCAAGGTTCTTCTATTACACATTTAACTCCTAGGCCTTTGACATAAAACTCATTCAAAGAATTCTTGAATTCTGAACTACTATCTTTTATGCCAGCAAGAAAGGGGTAATAAAAATCCATAGAAAATCTTGATCTATCTACTCCGTCTCTATCAAATTTTTTGTTCCATAGACTGATATTAATTTTTGAGCTTTTCTCTTGTTTTGCAACTAAAGACAAAATAATCGACATGGTTGCTGTTACTAAAGAGTTATCTGAATAGCCATTATGATCTTTTGCCCAAAAATAATAACCATCATCATCACAAAAATTATTTAACTTTCTGAAAATTTCTTCTAATTTATGTATTTTTCTTTCGTCAAGAAGTTTTAAATAATCTTGAGATTTATCTATTAAGCGGGCCTGGAGTAAAGGAATAATAATGTATGGTGCATGATGACTTTCATAATAGTTTTTTGAGGGTTTGCTATTTTGGAATTCTGAAAAAATTAAGCCTTCATCATTTATGTTATCAAAAAACCAATTTACGCCTTTCCAAAAAGAATCCCATTCCTCGTATATGCTAAGAGCAATAAGGCATTCACAATGATCCCAAGGGTCACACTTACCCTTCTCATCCCAAGAGATAGATCCATCAATAAATTGATTTTTTAGAATCCAGTCCTTAGATGGCTCTAATTTCTTTTTTAAGTCTAGCCACTTCATTTTTTTTCGAAATAAAAAGCTATGCTTTTACCTAAAATTGGGTTTAATGATTTATCTATTAAATCAATCCATATTGGTTTTTTTAAGATATGAAGTTCAAGAAATTTCTTATACCATCTTATTAAAACATTCTTGTCTTGAGTCTTCCAAAACATGCATCTTAACCACCAGTATGCTGAATGAATTGAATGAAATCTCTCAGAATTAATATATTTGAAACCTTTTTTTTGAATTTCTTCTATCAGCGCCTTTTTTTTAAAAATTCTTAAATGGCCGCCAGGTTGATTTTGATATTCATTAGATAATGCCCAACATATTTTCTCAGGGAATTCAGATGGCACACTTGCTAAAAACTTACCGCCCGGTTTAAGGACCCTAGATATTTCTTCTAATGCATCAATATATTCATGGAGATGCTCCAGGACCTCTGAACAGATTACCAAATCAAAAGTGTTATCACTAAAAGGTAACTCATACGCTGAACCACTGAGAAATGATGTCTTTTTATTAGAAAGAGATTTAAAAAAATCGAGGCCCTCTAATGACTTATCTAATGAATCTAAGTTAGGATCTAGGCCAATGCATTGAATATTTGGAAATGCCTGCATTACTCCAAATATATGCCTTCCCTCTCCACAGCCTAAATCAAGCATAACTCCCCTATCATCTAATTTAATTTTTGAGAAATTAAAAGTCAGCATTTTTAAATTTTTTAATAGTTTTATAAATTATATTCTCATATTCCTCAGTTATTTTTAACCAGTTAAAGTTCTCAATTGTATACGCCCTTCCGCGCACAGCAATGTCTCTATACTTCTCATAGTTATTAAATATAGTAGTTAAAGTATTAGATAATTCGGTAACATTCTTCGGCTCAATCAAAGTAGCATATTTATCAACCAATTCTGGTATTGAGGATGAATTTGTTGCTACTAAAGGTATTTCACAACTCATAGCTTCAATCACTGGATATCCAAACCCTTCATATAAAGAACTTACAACTGCAATTGAGCTTGAAGCATATTCTTTAGCAATTTCATTTTTTGTTAATCCGGTCTTAAAAGACACTCGGTCTTGAATTCCAAGTTTTTTAATCAATCTAGATGTATGTCCATTCCTCTTAATTTTACCAATTACTACAAGTGAGATATCTTCAAAATTATTTTTTATGTCAGCTAATGATTTAAGTGTGTAATCTAAACCTTTTAGAGGGACGTCAGCACTAGCAGTTGTTATTAATTTATGTGGTTGTCTTATAATTTCAGGATAAGGAATAAAAATATCAATATCTAAGCCGTTATTAATTACGGTTATATTATCTTTATTTACATTAAAATCGACTGAAATATCTTTAAGAGAGTTTAGTGACGGGGTAACAATTGTGTTTAATTTTTTTGCAACTCTTTTTTGCATTTTCAGAAATGAATACCACCTATGCCTTGATAATCTATATAAAAATTTATCACTTGATTTAAGCTCATATTGGTAATCTTTTGTAATTGGGTGATGAATAATTTCAATTAAAGGAAATCTTTTTTCTATAGCAATCAACCCATAGCTTAAGGATTGGTTGTCTATAACAATATCATATCCAGGATTAGCTTTTAAATAATTGTCTGCTCTTTCCCCAAAAGTTCTCATTTCTGGAAAACCACCCAATAAAGTGGAAATAAATTCATAAAAATCTATGAGTTTCTTATTTTTTTTATTTAAAAAAATATTCAGCCTTTTCTTGAATGAAAAGGTTTGAAATAAATCTAAGCCAGGCAGTTTTGTTAATTTTACATTTTCATAAAGAGTTGGATAAGGTGGTCCTGAAATAACCTCTACTTTATGTCCCATTATTGCTAATGCCTTTGAAATATCATGAACATAAATACCCTGTCCGCCACCAAAAGGTGCACTTCTATAACTTAATATTGCTATTTTAAGTTTTGACAAAATAATTAATCAGTAACTAGGCTTAACCAACTTTTATAGTTATCATTTTTACCAGTGACGATATCGCTATATAAATTTTGAAGCTTTTCTGTAATTGGTCCAATCGATCCAGGTCCAATAATGACATCATCTATTTTTGATATTGGAGTAATTTCAACAGCTGTTCCAGAAAAAAATACTTCATCACTCTCTATTAATTCTTCATATGTAATATCTTTTTCTATAACTTGTAATCCAAGATCTTCTGCAATCTTCATAACAGACTGTCTTGTAATTCCATTTAGGCAATGATCTGTTTTGGGTGTGCATAAAGTATTATTTTTAATGGAAAAAATATTCTCTCCACTTCCCTCAGAAACATATCCATTTTTATCCAATAATAATGCTTCGTCAGCACCTTTTGAAATTGCATCATGCAGGGCCATAGTAGAATTGATATAAGTTCCAATGATTTTATAACCGGAATGAACTGGGTTGCTATATTGCTCATAAGGAGACCTAATAATTGAGATGCCATTCTTCTTAGCTTCAGGACTCATATATGATGGCCATTCCCATGCGGCTACTGCAACATTTACAGATAAATCTTTTGCTCTTAAGCCGAGAGATTCACTTCCCATAAACACAATTGGTCTCAAATAACCCTCATTTAAATTATTTTTTATAAATATATCTTTTTGAACTTTATTCAATTCATCTTCAGAATATGGAATTTCAATATTGATTTGTTTTGCAGCATCGAAAAGTCTTTTAGTATGATCCTCTAATCTAAAAATTGCTGCACCTTCAGCTGTATTGTATGCCCTTACACCCTCAAAAACACCAGTACCATAGTGCACAGTGTGAGATAAAATATGGATATAACTTTCATTCCATTTTTCATAGGAACCATTTTTCCATATATATTTTGAATCAGTATTTACAAACATTTTTAAGCGTTATAATAACGAGTCGTTATTATGACAAACTAAATAAAATAACAAAAGGAAAGAATCACAATGCAAGAATCAATATTTCGTGAAAACGATATTCGTGGTCAATATCCAAACGAACTAAACGAATCAATTATAAAAGAAATAGCCAAGGGAATTGCAAAAAAATGTTTCCAAGAAGGAGTCACTAAAATTGCTGTTGGAAGAGACGGCAGACTTTCTGGTGAATCCTTATTATCCAATTTTTGTGAAGCCATATCTGTATACGGAATAGATGTAAATAATATTGGTCTAGCTACAAGCCCAATGCTTTACTTTGCTGCAAAAAAAGAAGAATCAAAGAGCGGCATAATGATTACAGGCAGCCATAATCCAAAAAATTACAATGGTATAAAAATGGTTATCAATAATAATTCAGTTTCAGGAAGCGAAATATTGTCATTAATAAAAAATGATGAGATATATTTAAATACTTCTGCTAAAGGAGAAATATCTTTTACCAATATTAAAGAAAACTATATTAACGAAGTAATAGAAAACATTCAGCATGATATTTCTAAATTAAAAGTCGTTGTGGATAGTGGCAATGGAGCTGCTGGATATGTTGCTCCTAAGTTATTCAAAAAATTAGGTTGCGACGTCATTGAATTATTTAGTGAAGTTGATGGAAATTTCCCTAATCATCATCCTGACCCGGGTAAGATCGAAAACTTGAAAGATATTATATTAGCAGTAAAGGAAAATAGTGCAGATATTGGATTTGCTTTTGATGGTGATGGCGACAGAGTTGGTTTGATTACAAATAAGGGGGAAATGATTTTTCCTGATAAGCAAATGATGTTGTTTTCAGAAGATATATTAAATACCAAAAAAGGTGGTATTGTTTTTGATGTTAAGTGCTCTAATCATCTGGAGAATTTAATAGTGGAAAACGGTGGAACCCCAATCATGTCACCAACTGGTCATTTTCACATTAAAAAAGCTATCAAAAAAAATAATGCGTTATTGGGTGGAGAGATGAGTGGCCATATTTTTTTTAATGATAAGTGGTATGGTTTTGATGATGGACCGTATGCAGCTGTAAGAGCTGCTGAAATATTGGCAAAATCAGATAGAAGCATCTCAGATATTTTTAATAAATATCCTGATTCTTTTTCAACTCCAGAGTTAAATATCTCTGTTACAGACGAAAATAAATTTAAAATTATTGAGAGGTTTATATCTGAATGTGAGCTTGATGGGGAAAAAATAACCATTGATGGTCTCAGGGTTAATTATAAAAATGGCTGGGGATTATTAAGAGCATCAAATACAACACCAAAACTTGTTTTAAGATTTGAGGGTGATTCGATTGATGATATGCGCAATATTCAAGATAAATTTATGTCAGAACTATCTCGCATTTGTCCTGAGATTGATATAAATTTAGATTAATGAAAAATGATAGAAAAAATATAATTTTGGAATCATTAGCAAGTCTTCTTGAGGAAAGAAACTTATCTAAAGTTACAACAGCTCTTTTAGCTGAAAAATCAAATATTACTGAAGCTGCTCTTTATAGACATTTTCCAAGCAAGAGAGCAATTTATGCTGAACTTTTCTCTTTTTGTGATGGTGCTATTTTCAGTAAATGTGCAGAGTTAAAAAAAACTGATTTAAGTGCAAAAGAAAAAGTTAAAAATACCTTTTTGTTTTTTATGATCTTTATTGAAAAAAATAAAGGATTTGCCAGATTGATATCAAGAGAGGCGCTATCTGCTAGCGAACAAAACGTATCTGATGCTGTAAATCAATTCTTTGAAAGGCTTGAGTTATCTATAAAGCAAATGCTTGCAGAAGAATCTGATAATTTAATTTCTCAACCAGGAATATCTGCTCAACTAATTGTTACTTGTCTTGAGGGAAATGTTGGTAGGTACATAAGATCTAAATTTAAGGATTCTCCAAGTAATTATATTGAAAATGTATGGGAGCTTCTTTCAGTAAATATATTTAAAAATTAATCTTTTATATTTTCATTGAGAAACAATTCAAAATAGATATCAGCATTTACTGAGTCATCTATTTTTCCTGTCTTTTTATTAACTCTTGCAAAAGATAATCCCTCTGGAATCTTACTTTCTTTAATATCTAGGTCTATAAGAATATCACTCATAAAATCTAACCATATTGGTAGAGCTATGGTGGAACCATACTCATCATCTCCGAGTGAGGTAAAATCATCTGTACCAACCCAAACAGTTGTCGCTAAATCATCATGAAAGCCTGAAAACCATGTGCTTATTGCATCATTTGTTGTTCCTGTTTTACCTCCAATATCTTGTCTATTTAAAAATGATGATTTTCTTCCAGCCGTTCCTCTTGTCATAAATTCTTGAAGAGCATCTTTTACTAAATAAGCAATTCTTTCATCAATAACTCTTTCGCCAATTAATTGAGGCTCAATTAAAAAATAAGGTTTTTTGATATTCATCTCTAAGGTATCCAACCATGGAAATGCAGTAATATCTTTTTGATATTTTTGATCTAAATAATCATTATGTGAATAAATAATATTTCCATCTCTATCAACTATCTTCTCAATATAATATGGATCCGTTAAATAGCCTCCATTGGCAATGACACTAAAACCCCTTACCATTTCTATTGGAGAGAAATTGCCTGATCCAAGCGCTAAAGATAAATCTGAGGGCAGTCTTGATTCTTCAAAACCAAAGTTTTTAATATAATTTTTAGCATTAGAAATACCAATTTCTCTTAGCAATTTTATAGATACTATATTTAGTGATCTTATTAATGCGTCACGCAGAGAAGTTGGCCCATAAAATTTACCAGTATAGTTTTCTGGACGCCAAACACTCTCTAAGTTTTTATCCTCAAACACAATTGGAGCATCATTTATTAGAGAAGATAAATTATATTCATTAGCCAATGCAGAAGCGTATATGAAAGGTTTAAAGCTTGATCCAGATTGGGGATATGACAGACTCACCCTATCAAAATTACTTTTATTAAAATTTGAGCCACCCACATAAGCTTTTACTGCTCCACTTTTGGGGTCAATTGAGATAAGCGAAGATTCAGCCTCTGGTATCTGATCCAATGAATAATATTCTTCTTCTTTTCTTAAATAAATAAAATCACCAATACTGATAAAATCTTTAAAAGATTTTGGTCTCAGCCCAATCTCATTTATTGATATCCTCTCTCTTGCCCATTCATATTCAGATGACCAACTTAAATTATCTATCTTTAGGTTTTCATTTATAAAATATAACTTCTCATTATCAATACTTATCACAAGAGCCTTTATGTGAGTATTTAAATAGGGATAACTTTCAAATACTTTACTTATTCTGCTGGGGAGACTTGCATCGTCTTCATAATATGAGAAATAGGTTGTTTCATCTGAAATAAAATCAATATTTAAGTCTTCAAGATAAGATATTTGCTCCTCATTAAACAAATCTATATAGTTGTCTGCCTTTTTCCACCCATGCCTTTTATCATATTCTGCAAGCTGATTAAGCACATTCTTTCTTGCGCTTTGTTGAAATTTTGAGTTTAGTGTCGTGTATACTGACCAACCATTTTTATAGGCAGCTAGACCATACCTCTGAATAATGTCCTGTCTTGCTCTTTCAGCAAGATGTCTTCCATCAATCTCATACAAGTCAATATCTCTTGAAACTGCAAGTGGTTCTTCAATTGCTAGCATATAATCTTCTTTTGTAATCATTCTTAACAAAAGCATCCTTGATAAAATCCAATTTCTTCTTTGCTTTGTTCTCTCAGGAGCTTTTATTGCATTAACAACTGATGGAGATTGGGCCATTGCTGCGATTGTTGCCATTTCAGCTAAATTCAGATCTGAGCTAGTCTTATTAAAATAAGTGTTAGCAGCAGCTTCAATGCCATATGATCTGTTGCCAAAAAAATTCCTATTAACATATAGTTCAAAAATTTCTTCTTTGCTTACCTTTCCTTCTAACTCAAGAGCTAAAAATATTTCTTTTATTTTCCTAACAACAGTTTGTTCTCTTGTAAGAAGATATCCCCTAACTACCTGCATAGAGATGGTACCTCCGCCACCAAAACAACCTCTTGGACCCAAACATCTAATGACTGATCTTGTTAAACCAGAATAACTAATACCTTGATGTTTAAAAAATTGATCATCTTCAGCTGCCAAAAATGCATTTTTCATATTAGTTGGTATTTCTTCGAAATCTAGAGGACGCCTTTTAATCTCACCAAACTCACCAATTAAAACTCCATCTTCTGTATATATCTTTAATGGCATCTGTAATTGAGACTCATCCACAAGAGATATTTCTGGCAGAGTTGGTCTTAATGCAAGATACGACCCAATAATTAAAAAAATAGCTAGCACACAACCTGTTATGCTTAACCAAAATAGAACTTTTATCGCCTTTAACATAAATATTTCACAATTTTATCACTTTAAAGTGTAGCTTTTTATGCCAAAAAAACTATTTTATTCAGTTAGGTGTTAAAATCCTTCCTATCGAAAGATAAATCAATTATGAATATTTTTATAGTAGGTCCAATGGGATCAGGAAAATCAACTGTTGGGAAGATAATCTCCAATGAATTATTTCTTAATTTCTTTGATACTGATGAAGAAATTGAAACTAGAACTGGAGCATCCATCGACTGGATTTTTGATCTTGAGGGAGAAGAAGGCTTTAGAAAAAGAGAAAGTAAGATTCTTGAAGAAATGGTTCAACAGAATTCGGTTGTATTATCTACCGGCGGAGGAATAATTTTATCTGAATCTAACAGAGAACTCTTATCTTCTAGAGGAACAGTTTTCTATTTAGCGACACCTATTGAAGTCCAACTTGAAAGAACTTCAAAAGATAAGGATAGGCCACTTTTAAAAAATGGTGATCCTGGTCAAATTTTAAAAGAACTTCATATTGCAAGAGAAAGCTTATATGAGGAAGTTTCAGACTATGTTGTTAATACAGAAGGAAAAACTAGCCAAGAAGTATCTGCTGAAATTATTAAATTAGTTAAAAACTATGGCTAAGATTATTTCTGTTGGTAAAGGTCATTCTAAATATAACGTCATAATTGCAAAAAATGCGTTAACAAAAAAGAACCTTATACCTACTTTAAAAAATAAAAATAAAATTTTAGTTGTCACAGATTCTGGCATACCTAAAAAATATATAAAAGATCTTAAAGATATCCTTAAAGGCTCCAAGAAAGTCTATATATACACAATTGAAAAAGGTGAAAAATCCAAATCTTTTTCTACATATTCAAAAATTTTAGAGAAATTAGCTGATCTAAAATTTGATAGATCTGATGCCATGATTGCTTTTGGAGGTGGAATGATTGGCGATATTACTGGATTTTGTGCTGCAACATATTTAAGAGGTATTGATTTCATTCAGATACCAACTACTCTTTTAGCTCAAGTTGATTCATCTGTAGGTGGTAAGACAGCCATAAATATCAAACAAGGCAAGAATTTAGTTGGTTCTTTTTATAATCCTATCCAAGTATTGATAAGTATAAAATATCTTGAAAGCCTGCCCGATCATGAATACAAATCTGGTATGGGTGAGGTTGTAAAATACGCTCTTATTGGTAACAAGAAACTTAATAATTATATGCAACTAAATTCAGATGCTATTAAGAAGAAAAGGTTAAATGCGCTTGAGCACATTATTGAAGAATCAATTAAATCAAAAGCAAAAATTGTAACAAATGACGAAAAAGAAAAAGGAATAAGAGCTATTCTTAATTTTGGGCACACTTTTGGACATGCTATTGAAGCCTTTGAAAAATATAAAGGAATTACACATGGAGCTGCAGTGACTCTTGGTATGATAATAGCTGGGAAAATATCCTTTTATGAAGGTCATATTCGATCTCATCAATTAGATAATATGATTAACCTTATTGAATCATTGGGTCTTAATACAAATTATTCAAAATATAAATTTAATGATCTAAAAAAATATATCCTTAACGATAAAAAAGTCTCTGAGGGTAAATTAAATTTAATTTTAATTAATCAGAGTGGATCAGCATTTATAACCAATAAGTATAATTCTAGAAACTTAAGAAAAGCTTTTGATTAGGCGGCATTGGCAGTTGTTGCTTTAAGCAAATCATGAATATTTGATGCCGCTGGAAGCACTAACCAAAAATAAGGCTCAAATCTATCAAAATCATCAACCAACTCTTTTGCTTTTTGGCTTTTAGTATATTTGTAGTGCTTAGAAATTATTTCTTTAAGATGTTTTCTGTGTGACTGCATATCCTCTGTTGTAATTCTTTCAAGGTTAACTAGTCCACGATTGCAATTATCAAAAAAAGTTCTATCTTCATCTAAAACATATGCGAATCCACCTGTCATACCTGCACCAAAATTTGCACCAACAGAACCTAAAACAGTAACATGTCCTCCAGTCATATACTCACAACAATGATCACCCGCACCTTCTATAACTGCTTTTGCACCTGAGTTTCTTACAGCAAATCTTTCTCCAGCCCTACCTGAAACATAAAGCTCTCCACCGGTTGCTCCATATAAACACGTATTTCCTACCAAAGATGGGTTCATCTCAGAAGAAGCATATTTATTATGATTTTTAACCACTATTCTTCCTCCATTCATACCCTTGCCAACATAATCATTAGCATCACCTTCAATATTTAGTACTAATCCGTTTGCATTCCAACATCCAAAACTCTGGCCTGCTGAGCCAGATAGATTTATTGTTAATGGTTTTTTAAGCCCAGCTTCTCCATAGTTTTCTGCTATATAACCTGATATTAAAGCTCCAAACGACCTATCAGTATTTGATATTTTTGATTCTATTAATCCTGATTCATTATTACCTATAAAAGGTTTTGCTTTTCTTAAAACTTTCCTTGCTAGCAATCCTTTATCCCAAGGTTGATTTTTCTTTGATGTGCAATAAAACGATTCATTTATTGTGTCATCCTTGTATAAGAGATCTGAAAGATCAACAGACTTGTAATGCTGATCAAGTTCTTGAATTGTTTTAAGATATTGTGTTTGTCCAATAATATCTTCTAATTTAGAAACACCCATTTCGCTTAAATGATATCTAACATCATCAGCAATAAACTTAAAGTAGTTCATTACCCTTTCTTTTTCACCAATAAAATGGTGATTTATTAAATCATCTCTTTGAGTTGCAACTCCAGTTGCACAATTATTTAAGTGACATATTCTGAGATATTTACACCCCATTGCTATCATAGGCCCTGTTCCAAAACCAAATGACTCAGCGCCAAGAATTGCTGCTTTTATTACATCAAGTCCAGTTTTCATACCACCATCTGCTTGAAGTCTAACTTTATGCCTTAATCCACTGTCTCTTAAACTCTGATGAGCTTCAGCTAAACCAAGCTCCCATGGCGATCCAGCATATCTTATGGAAGTTAGTGGACTTGCTCCGGTTCCACCATCATGTCCAGATATTGTTATTAAATCGGCATATGCCTTAGCAACACCAGATGCGATAGTTCCAACACCAGGTTCAGATACAAGCTTTACAGATACAAGAGCTTTTGGATTAACCTCTTTTAAATCATAAATTAGTTGAGCTAAATCTTCGATTGAATAAATATCATGATGAGGTGGAGGGGAAATTAAGGTAACTCCGGGTGTTGAATATCTTAGTTTTGCAATTAATTTGTTGACCTTGCCTCCAGGAAGCTGACCACCCTCTCCAGGTTTTGCTCCTTGAGCTATTTTGATTTGTAAAACTTCTGCATTAACCAAATAATGGGGGGTAACTCCAAATCTACCAGATGCTATCTGTTTTATCTTAGACATCTTAAGTGTTCCATATCTTTCAACAGCTTCCCCACCTTCTCCAGAATTTGAACGCCCTCCCAATGAGTTCATGGCTTCAGCTAAAGTTTCATGTGCTTTTGGAGATAATGCTCCCAAACTCATTCCAGCAGAATCAAATCTATTCAAAATTTGCTTTTGGGACTCAACTTTTTTTATCTCTATCGAATTTTTGTCAGTATTAATATCTAGAAGATCTCTAAGCATCGCAGGTGGTCTCTTATCAACAAGCTTTGCATATTCTAAATAGGTCTCATATGAGCCAGATGCAACAGCCTCTTGAAGCTTTTTAACAATTTCTGGATTATATGTATGATATTCGCCACCATGAATATACTTTAATAATCCACCAACGTTCATATCAGTTAAATTAGATCTAGCATAATCATTTAAAGAGCGAAGTTCTTTCTCAATATCATTTAATGTTTTACCTTTTATTCTGCTTTCTGTATTTGTAAAACATAAATCTACAACATCTTTATTTAGACCAACTATTTCGAAAAGCTGAGAACCTCTGTAGCTAGAAATAGTTGATATGCCCATTTTAGAAATAATCTTTAGTAATCCTTTGTTAATACCCTTCCTGTATCTTGAACAATTTTCATGAGCATCTCCCTTAAGTTCATTTCTATACGTTAAATCAAGAATAGTTTGATAAGCCAATGTTGGATAAACTGCAGTTGCTCCAAAACCTATTAAGCAAGCTATTTGATGTGTATCTCTAGCTGATGAGGTTGTTATTATGATATTTGCATCAGATCGTAAGCCTAGCTTTACAAGATGTTGATGAACAGATCCTACAGCTAACAATGCATTAATTGGCAAGCTTCCTGGCTTAGGCAAATCTTCAACAAGATGAATAATAGAAGAACCAGATCTTACTTTTACTTCAACATCCTTTTGTAATTTTTTAATAGCTGATTTAAGGTCAGAACTCTCTTTGAAAGAGAGATTTATCTCTGAAGATTTAAAATATGGATTATGTAATATTGAATTTAGTTTTCTGAATGATAATACTGGTGAGGTTGTTACCAATCTCTTAGCATGCTCGGGTGTTTCTTCATAAATATTTAATTCTGGTCCATAACATGTTTCAAGTGTCATGACTGCAGCTTCTCTGAGAGAGTCTATAGGTGGATTGGTTACTTGGGCGAATTGTTGTCTAAAAAAATCATATATCTGTCTATGCATTTTGCTTAAAACTGCTAGAGCCGTGTCGTCACCCATTGATCCTGTTCCTTCTTGAGAGTCAATTGCTAATGGTTTAATCACAGATGTTCTTTCTTCTTTAAACATCAAAAAAAGCTTAGACGACGTCAAGAATTTAGAAGAATCAAATTTCTTTAATCCTGGTCCCTCATATGTGTCTAATCTAGATTCAACATATATAGCGTTTTCTTTTAGCCATTTTCTATAAGGAAATTTTTGTTTAAGATCGTCATCTATTTCAGTTTCATCATAGATTTTTCCTTTTGAGGTATCTATCGCTAACATACCTCCTGGTTTAACCCTACCTTTTTTAACAATATCATCCTCTTTAACAGGATTAACGCCTGTTTCTGATGCAATTGTTATTATGTTGTCTTTATCTAGCTGGAATCTTGCCGGTCTCAAACCATTTCTATCAAGTACACATAAAGCCCATTTTCCATCTGCCATTACTATCCCAGCAGGACCGTCCCATGGCTCCATGTGCATAGAATTATATTCATGGAAACCTCTTACATCAGGATCAAGAGTTTGGATATTTTGCCAAGCAGGTGGTAAAACCATCCTAATTGATCTAAATATATCTATTCCACCCTTAACTAAAAGCTCGATCATATTATCTAATGACGATGAATCAGAGCCTTTTTCATTAACAAGCTCTTTAAATTTTTGAATTTTAGGAATATAGGGGGTGGTAAATTTAGATGACCTTGCTTTTACCCAATTTCTATTACCTGTGATAGCATTAATTTCACCATTATGAGCTAATAATCTAAATGGTTGTGCAAGGTGCCATCTAGGACTTGTATTGGTTGAAAATCTTTGGTGAAAAACACAAGTCGATGCTCTAAAGTTTTCTTTATTAAGGTCGATATAAAATTCTTTTATTGCATCAGGAAGCATTAACCCCTTATAAACAATTGTTTTAGAAGACATACTGCAGACATATAAAACCTCATCATTTGAATATAATTCTTCAATAAATTTCCTGGCTTGCAATAAACCAGTTTCAAAAATATCTTGGTTGAAGTCTTTATTTAGAGGCTTGATAAAGAGTTGATAGATTTTCGGCATACAATTAAACGCGATAGGGCCTAAAATCTTTTCGTTTGTAGGAACAACTCTGTAAGTTTGTAGTTCCAATTTTTCTCTTTTAAGGATTTTTTTAATCTTAGGTAAGATGTTTTCTAAATCATCATTAAAGAAAACTTGACCAATAGCAAAATGATCTCCTAGATTAATATTTTGTTCATTTAATATAGTATCTGCATAAAATTTATGATCTATATCAAATAAAAGTCCACACCCATCACCTGTTTTACCATCAGAGCCAACCCCTCCTCTGTGGGTCATGCTTATTAAAGAATCAATAGAGTTAATAATTATTTTATGAGACTTTACACCATTAATATTGGCAACAAGACCAAAACCACAGTTATCTCTAAATTCTTCTCTATTAAAAAGTGCTGGCATATAAATGAATGTAATTTAAGTAAATTATATCACAAAGTTATTTCAATTAATTATTAAAAGTGTCATACTTCGTCATACAACTCACATAATTTAATATGAATAAAAAAAATAAGCAATATAAGATTGAGAAAGGAGTTTTGCTTTTTACTCAACCTAGATCTCCATTTTTTTATGGCAAGCTAAGAGTTAATGGCAAATACATAACAAAATCATTTGCTCCAGTCGAAGATTATGATGATGCTTTAGAGATGCTTTATAAATGGCGCGAAGAAATATTTGGATCTTCTAACAAAGGAACAGGTATAACTTCTGCAAATTTCAGAGATGAGTATGCTACACATGAAAAGCTTGAAAATGACTTTCAGTTTCTTGAAGTTGGCAGATTTGATCCTACAAAAAAATCAGCAGAGGAAAGAAAAATTAGTTTCGTTGAAATTTATGGTGAATATAATCAGGTTCAAGCATCTAGTCAGGCACATAGATGTTTAGACTGCGGAAATCCATATTGTGAGTGGAAGTGCCCAGTTCATAACTATATTCCCGACTGGTTAAAGCTTGTTAATGAAGGAAATATCATTGAAGCTGCTGAACTTTGTCACTCTACTAATAGTTTGCCAGAAGTTTGTGGAAGAGTATGTCCACAAGATAGGCTATGTGAAGGAGCATGCACATTAAACGATGGTTTTGGAGCAGTTACAATTGGCTCTACAGAAAAATATATTACTGAAAAAGCGTTTGAAATGGGTTGGAAGCCAGATATGTCGCATAGAAAATGGACCAATAAAAAGGTAGCTATTGTTGGAGCTGGCCCTGCTGGAATTGCATGTGCAGATGTACTAACAAGATCTGGCGTTCATAGCCATGTTTATGACAAAAATGAAGAAATTGGAGGATTGCTGACTTTTGGTATTCCTGAATTTAAATTGGAGAAAACTGTTGTAAAAAGAAGGCGAAAAATTCTTGAAGAGATGGGTGTTAAATTTAAATTAGGCAAAGAAATTGGTGCAGATATTCCTTTCAAGAAACTATATGAAGATTACGATGCAATTTTTTTAGCAATGGGAACTTACACCTCTCTTGAAGGCGGCTTTGCTGGTGAAAGACTCCCTCAAGTATATAAAGCTATAGATTATTTAATATCTAGTACCAAAAAGCTTTTAGGATTAAAACAAAAAAAAGAGGACTTTATAAATCTTAAAGGTAAAAACGTTATCGTGCTTGGTGGAGGAGACACTGCGATGGATTGCAATAGGACTGGAATTAGACAAGGCGCTAAATCAGTAAAATGTTTGTACAGAAGAGATGAGCAAAATATGCCAGGTTCAAAAAGAGAAGTACAAAATGCTAAAGAAGAAGGAGTAGAGTTTGAGTTTAATATACAACCTATCGATATTATTGGAGAAGATAAAGTTGAGGGTGTAAAAATTGTTAAAACTCAGTTAGGTGAACCAGATCAAAATGGTAGAAGAGTTCCAATACCCATTCCAGGATCTGAGGTAGTTTATGAGGCTGATGCTGTTGTGATTGCATTTGGCTTCAGAGCAAGTCCATCTTCTTGGTTTGATGAATTTAATATTAATACTAAAAAAAATGGGTTAGTTCTTGCTGAAGAGCATCAAGAATTTAAATTCCAAACTTCCAATGAAAAAATATTTTCAGGAGGTGATATGGTAAGAGGATCAGATCTAGTTGTGACAGCAATTTGGGAAGGACGTGAAGCAGCCAAAAGTATAATAAAATATGTTTCATGACAGAAACTAATTCAATATTTTTAAAAGCTCTAAGAAAAGAAAAATTAGATGTGCCCCCAATATGGTACATGAGACAAGCTGGTCGTTATATGCCTGAGTATAGAGCTGTTAGAAAACAATTCAAAAACTTTTTGGATATGTGTAAAAACCCGGATGTATGCTGTGAATTAGCATTACAACCAATTAATGCTTTCAATCTTGATGCTTCAATTTTATTTTCTGATATTTTAACCATTCCAGATGCGCTTGGTTTGGGCGTCGAGTTTTTAGAGGGTGAGGGTCCGGTTTTCAAAAATCCAATCCTTTGTGCTAAAGATGTTAAAAATCTACCCGAGTTTGATCCAAATGAACTCTCATATGTATACAAAGCAGTAACAAATATAAGGCAAGCATTACCCAGTGATATACCTTTAATAGGCTTTTGCGGAAGTCCCTGGACATTGGCAGCTTATTCAATTGAAGGCCGCTCATCTAAAGATTTTAAATATACAAAAGAATTTATAAAGGTTAATGATAATGAGGCTCATATCTTTTTAGATAAACTAACAGATGCTTGTTTTCTATACTTAAAACATCAAGTTACTGCTGGAGCAGATGTGATTCAAATTTTTGACTCATGGGCAAACCTTTTAGATGAAAAAGATTATGAGAATTATTCGATGAGCTATATCAAAAAACTCATAAAATTGCTTAAAAATGATTCAAAAACAAAAAATATACCAGTAATATTATTTGCTAGAGATCCTATATTTAATAGCAATTTGATGACAGAATCCGGTGCTGATTGTCTAAGCCTATATTGGAGAGTTCAAAATCTAGATTTAAATTTTCTATCTGAAAAGGTAGCTCTTCAAGGAAACCTTAATCCAAAAATTCTTCTTGAAGATAAAAATACAATTAAAAAAGAAGTAAAAAAAATACTAGCTATATTTAAAGACTATCCTGGTTATATATTTAATTTAGGGCACGGAATAACTCCTGATATTAATCCTGATAATGTTAAATATTTAACTGAATTAATACGATCAATATAACTATTTGTTTTTTGACTCTGGCCAGAGTCTAATGAGGCCCTCTTGAGCACATGATGCAACCAATTCACCTGATTTTGAAAATATTGATCCTCTTGAGAAACCCCTAGCATTGCGTGTGATTGGGCTGTCAATCGAATATAAAAACCAATCATTTAAATCAAGTTTTTTATGAAACCAGATTGCATGATCAAGACTAGCATTTTGAAGATTCTTGGTTAAAAAATTTACTCCTACAGAATTATTTGCAGCTGCTAATAAACCCATATCAGATATATACAATAAAAAAGCTTGCTGAATTACTTGATCATCTGGAATTGTTCCTTTGGGCTTAATCCACGTATTTTTATATGGAGGCATGCGTTTTGGTTCAAAATAATCTTGAATTTCCACAGGTCGCATTTCAATTTCCCTTTGTCTTAAAAACATAGGCATATCTTTGCTATCAATATTAAGTTTTTTTAGAAGAATCTCTCTTATTTCAAGCTCATCTTTAAGTTCTTCTGGAGCAGGAACATCCGGAATAGATATTTCATGTTCAAGACCCTCTTCATCTTTTTGAAAAGAAATTGAGCAACTAAATATTGCTTCACCATCTTGTAGTGCCTTAACGTTCCTGGTGGTAAAACTTTTACCATTTCTAATTCTATCAACAGTAAAAATAATCGGCTTATCCATATCGCCTGGTCTTAAAAAATATGAATGAAAAGAGTGTGCATAATGATCTACATCAATAGTTTTATATGCAGCAATAAGAGTCTGAGCCATTACTTGACCTCCAAAGACCCTTCCCCAGCCAACATTTTTTCCATTCCAGCTATAAATGTCTCTATCAACTCTATTCAATGTAAAAAGGTTTAATGATTTTTCAAATAGGTTTCTTTTTTCATTCATTCTTAATACCGCCTAAGGTTCAAAATTATGCAAATTAATGATTTAATTATTAATGCTCATCTTACATGGTTTAGAAAAAAACTAGAACTTTCATATTTCAAAAAGTATCATGGCCATCTAAGTTTATAAAGATTACATATGACTATTAATAAAAACATTGAATTACCTAATAAACCAGATCATAAATTTGAGGTTTCAGAAACTTTTGGAATTGATTCAAAATTATCTGTAAAGGGTTTTAAAGAAAAGACTGCTTGGGTCCCTGAAATAGATGAGGGATATATTTTTGATAAAGATACAACATTGTCTATCCTTGCTGGCTTTAATCATAATAGAAGAGTAATGATTCAAGGTTTTCATGGAACAGGTAAATCAACACATATAGAACAGGTTGCAGCAAGATTGAATTGGCCATGCATTAGGATTAATTTAGACAGCCATATCAGTAGAATTGATTTGCTTGGCAAAGACGCAATTAAACTGAAAGATGGTAAACAGATAACTGAGTTTCAAGAAGGCTTGTTGCCATGGTCTATTCAAAATCCAGTTGCATTGGTATTTGATGAGTATGATGCTGGAAGACCAGATGTGATGTTTGTTATACAAAGAATTCTTGAGGTTGAGGGAAAGTTAACACTTTTAGATCAAAATAAAGTTATCAAACCTCATGCTTCATTCCGATTATTTGCAACGACAAATACTGTTGGCCTTGGAGATATGACAGGTTTATATCATGGAACACAACAAATTAATCAGGGTCAAATGGACAGATGGCATATTTTATCAACATTAAATTATCTTGATGTGAACCAAGAATTAAAAGTAGTTTTATCAAAAGTGAGTGAGTTTAAGTCATCTAAAAATCAAGAAGTTGTTAAAAATATGATAAAACTTGCCAACCTTACAAGAAATGGATTTGCAAATGGTGATATATCAATTCTAATGTCACCAAGGACTGTAATCTCTTGGGCTCAAAACTATAAGATTTTTAAAGACGTAATGGGATCATTTAAACTTACATTCTTAAATAAGTGTGATGATCTAGAAAAACCAATTATCAATGAATATTTTCAAAGGTGCTTTGATATTGATATTGATCCTAAGTAATTAATTATGAGCTGGGTCAAAAATCGCGATAAGCTTCACGAAGCAGCTCTTTCTTCTATCAAATCTATATCTAAAAACAAAAATATCTCTTCAAGAAATGGTATTGCTTCTCGACCACCCTCTCCAAATCAAGCAACAATTTCATCGATTCCTCGCTCAACAAAAGAGTTAGCAAAATGGCGAGGTGAATCAGATTTTCAAGCCTTTTGGTATTTATTTCATAAAACTAGGCCAGAGATTTCTCTTACTCTGCCAGCAAGACTTATCTTTAATGAGCTAGAAATGTCTAGGGTAGAAATTTTGGGATCAAATATATACAAGGGATCAAAAACAAATATTATCAGATACCTTGAAGGTATTGAGATTGAAGATAAAAAATCACCTCAATATTTGGCCTTTTGCTCAAATCTTTGGTTAAAAGATTTATTTGAATTTGATTTGGCACCTTCCTCAAAAAAAATTCTTAAGGAATTTTCTGAAAATTATGATGGAAAGAGTCTTAAAAAAATTAAAGATCAATTAATCAATGCTATTAATGATCAAAATAAATTTGAGGAAGCTTCTATAGAATTTCTTAAAGCCATAAAACTTCTTAAGTCAGATAAAGATAATAGTATAGAAGAGGAAGATGCATCTTTTGAACCTCCTGGAAGTTCAGACTCTATTGAAAGTGAAGATGAGGATACAAATGATAGTGATCAAAGTGAATCTGAAAACTCTCTTCAAGATATAGACATTAATTTTGATGATGTTGTCGATCAAACATCCGAGGTTTCTGATGGGATATCTATCGATGAAGAAATCGACGCTTTGTCATATCCAAATAATGAATATAACTTTATAGAAAATAATAATTATTCTATCTTTACAACCGAGTTTGATGAAGTAATTGAAGCGAAAGATTTAACTACTGCTGATGAAGCGATTCGCCTAAGGACGCAGCTAGATAATTTGATAAAACCACACCAAACAACTATAGGAAAGCTTGCTAATAGACTTCAAAGACTTCTTTTAGCAAAACAAAATACTAGTTGGAATTTTAATTTAGACGAAGGCCTACTCGATACTGCAAGATTGCACAGAGTAATTGCTGAACCAGGTCATCCACTTAGTTATAAACAAGAAACAGAAAATAATTTTAAAGATACTGTTGTTACGCTGCTTATTGATAATTCTGGTTCTATGAGAGGTAGATCAATAAGTTTAGCAGCAATTTGTACAGATATTATTGGAAGCACACTTGAAAGATGTCAAATAAAAACAGAAGTTTTGGGATTTACTACAAAAAATTGGAAAGGTGGTGACTCAAAACAAAAATGGATAAATAGCGGCAGCTCTATTAATCCAGGTAGGTTAAATGACATAAGACACATTATTTATAAAAGTGCAGATAATAGCTGGCGACGAGCAAGAAAATACTTTGGAGCTATGTTGCGAGAAGGTCTTTTAAAAGAAAATATTGATGGTGAGGCACTTTCCTGGTCACACGAAAGACTTTTTAAAAGAAATGAAGATAGAAAAATAATTATAGTTATATCTGACGGTGCTCCTGTAGATGATAGTACTCTATCAACTAATGGTGAGGAATATCTAGATAATCATCTAAAAAGAATTATCTCTTATATTGAAAATGACAGTCCAATAGAATTACATGCAATTGGGATTGGTCATGATGTAACTAAATATTACAAAAATGCAATAACTATAAATAGAGCTGAAGAGCTTGGTGAGGTTCTCTTAGAAGAGTTAACAAAACTTTTCAAGAATTAATTTGTATATTACAATTAGTTAATGTTTACACTGTAAACATTATTGTAGGAGAACAAAAGAGAATGAAAATTACAAAACAAGCAGGTCCACCAGAAGATTTATTATATTTTGATGACGAAGTAAATTTAACACCATTACAAGTTGAGGATGTTGTTGAAATCTTTAATACTCCACTAACAGGCTCCTACAATTGGGACTACACCGTTGCTGATAACAGAATCAAAAAACTCTATGAACTTGGAAAAGAACTTAATTGGAATGGATCCATTGACTTAAAGTGGGATTATACGCATCCGGCTGATGAAAAATTAGTTGATCCTGATGAACAATTACCACATGAGGCACTTGAGGCTTACCAAAATCTTACTGAAGAAGAAAAAATCCTTTTTGATAGGCATTCAACTGCTGAATTAATGAGTCAATTCTTACATGGTGAACAAGGTGCCCTACTGGTCGCATCACAATTAGCATCATGTGCACCAACATATAATGCAAAACTTTATGCTGCTTCTCAAACTTTTGATGAAGCTAGGCATGTTGAAGTTTTCAATCGGTACCTCCAAGAAAAAATTGGAATTCATTATCCAATCAATCCAGCCCTAAAACAGTTACTAGATAAAATTTTAACGGATGAGCGCTGGGATCTAAAATTCATTGGGATGCAAATTATCATTGAAGGTTTAGCTTTAGCTGCATTCCAAATGCTTAAAACAATAACAAAAGACCCCCTATTAAAACAACTATTACATTATGTTGTAAGAGATGAAGCTAGGCATGTGACTTTTGGAATTAATTATCTTGAAGACTATATTAAAACTTTATCACCAGAAGAAATTGAAGACAGAGCAGAATTTGCTTATGAAGCTTGTGTAATTTCAAGAGAAAGACTAATAAATACTAAATCTGAACAAAAATTTTTAGGAATGAGTGCAGAAGAAGCAAGAGAATTTCAGCTTAATACTGCTACATTCGATATGTTTAGAAACTTTTTATTTTCAAGAGTAATACCAAATCTATCAAGAATAGGACTACTAACAGATAATGTGAGGCCAAAGTTTGAAGCTCTCGGTCTGCTTGAATATGAGCATGCACCTGATGACTTTGAATGTGATTGGACAGAGTTAAAAAAACCTCTAGAAAGCTTTGATAAAATACCTGAAGCAATATAGATTTTTTCTTTGTTTAATACTCATAAGCTCTTATAGTTTCAGTGAAACTATAGTCATTAAACCCTCTGAAGACTCATATACTGAAATTCAGGAAGCTCTAATTTTTGCAAATTCTGGAGATATTATTCATCTATCAGAAGGATTATATGAATTCGAAGATAGCCTTTCTATTGATGTTGATGGTGTAACTCTTCAAGGAGATGGTATGAAAAAAACCATTCTATCTTTTAAAGAACAACAATCTGGAGCACAAGGTCTTTCTGTGACATCAGATAATGTTAGGCTCATTGATTTTGCAGTTGAGGATGCTAAAGGAGATGCAATTAAAGTCAAAGGAGTTAATGGAATAAGTTTTATTAGAATTAGAACAGAATGGACCAATGGACCAGATGAATCAAATGGAGCTTATGGCCTATATCCAGTGGAATCAAAAAATGTTCTTATAGATTCATGTGTTGCCATTGGCGCTTCTGATGCTGGTATTTATGTAGGTCAATCTGAAAACATAATTGTAAAAAATAGCAGAGCTGAATTTAATGTTGCAGGCATTGAAATTGAAAATTCATACTATGCCGATGTTTTTGATAATCATGCTGAAAATAATACCGGAGGTATTTTAGTATTTGATTTACCTGATATCCCTCAACAAGGCGGTCATCATGTAAGAGTATTCAGAAACAAATCAATAAATAACAATACAGATAATTTTGCTCCTGAGGGTAACATTGTTGGAGAAGTTCCAAGAGGAACCGGAATAGTTATACAAGCAAGCTCAAATGTTGAAATTTTTGATAATGATATTGGGGGCAACGATACTATTAATATAGCAATAGTAACTTATCCTTATGAAACTGAGGATGAAAATTATAACCCGCATCCTAGAGCCATACAGATTCATAATAATAGATTTGCAAAATCTGGTAATAATCCTGACATTGAAACAGGAGACTTAGCAAAATTTTTATATGAAATATCGAATCAAAATATGCCAGATATTTTTTGGGATGGCATCGTTCCATTTAAACAAATGGTTTTTGGTCAGCCTGAATCAGAAAAAATAATACTTGGAGATAATGGCTCTGCTTCATTTTTAACAATTAATCCAATTAAATATATGCTTCCTTTTATAGATCCTGTTGAAAGAGACTATGAAAAATATAAAGCAAAAATTACCCCGCTATCTCCTGTTGTATTCGATGAGTCTATTTAAAAAAATTTTAATTATTTCCTGTATCTCTATCCAGTTTGTTGAATCTAAGGTGCAAGATGAGCTCATTTTTATAGAAAAAGCACCAAAAAAACTATCTGAATTTGGTTTTTTTAAAAATATGAGCGCTCAAATACCTGCTGAGGGAGTTTTGCCATATGATTTAATAAGTCCACTTTTTTCAGACTATACAGATAAGTTAAGGTTCATATATATTCCAAAGAGTAAAGCTGCTAAATATAGATCAAATAAAGTGTTTGATTTTCCTGAAGGAACGGCACTTATTAAAACATTTGCATATCTTAATGAACATGAAAATTCTGAAATTCCTGCACAATTGTTGGAAACTAGGCTGTTACTAAAAAGAAATGGAGAATGGGTAAATGTTAGTTATGTATGGGATAGTAATCAAGATGAAGCTTATTTGACAGTTGCTGGAAAGACCATCTCTACTAAATTTATCAATAATAATGGAGATTATGTTGATGTCAGATATAGGGTTCCAAATATTAATCAATGCAAAGAATGTCATCAAATAGATAAGACTATAACTCCTATTGGACCTAAATTAAGAAACCTAGATAAAGAGTATGTTTATGATGATGGAGTTTTTAATCAGCTTGCTAAATGGCATGACCAAGGATGGATTGATAATAAATTTGATGAAGTAAAAATGGTAAATTGGGCAGATGATTCTATGACTGTTGATCAAAGAGCAAGATCATATTTGGATATAAATTGTGCTCATTGTCATATTGAAGGTGGTTCAGCAGATACTAGCGGTCTCTATCTGGACTATAATGAAAAAAGAGAAATTAACTTAGGTATTTACAAAAAACCTATCGCAACAGGACGAGGAAGCAATAATCTTAAATACTCTATTGTGCCTGGAAATCCTGAGGAATCTATCTTACTTTATAGAATGAAGTCCCTAGATCCAGGAGTTATGATGCCAGAATCAGGAAGAGCTCTTGAGCATACTGAAGCTATTGAACTGATAGGTAAATGGATAAAAAACTTATAAAATAACTTTAAATAAGTTTTTAAGGCCATAACTATTTAATATACATATCATACATAAGGAGGATTCTTGTATGTCAAAACACTCTGCATTAAATACATTCGGTAGATCTGGTAACCCAGCATTTACAAAAAACTTTGGTGGATCAACTTATGATATTCCCTTAGAAGAAAGAATGACCCTTGATGGAGCTGTTAACAAAACAGGCATTTTACTTAGCTTATGTTTTGCTGGAGCGTTTATTGGATGGAATATACCAGCACTTCTGATTCCTTCATGGATCATCGGAATGATACTAGGGTTCATTACTATTTTTAGGAGGCCTGAAAAAGCTGGTTCTACTGCACCTCTATATGCACTCTCGCAAGGTATTTTCTTGGGTGGTATTACTCTATTTTTTGAGGCTCAATTTCCTGGTATAGGCATTCAAGCAATTGGTTTAACATTTGGGATTCTAGCCTCATTATTATTTTGTTATAAAAGTGGATTAATTAAGCCAACCGAAAACTTTAGATTAATGATATTTTCAGCAACTATGGGTATAGCTTTGCTTTATCTTGTAAGCATCTTGATGAGTTTATTTGGTGGGGCTGGTATACCATTAATTCATTCTAATGGTCTTTTTGGCATCGGATTTTCCATATTTGTTGTATCTATTGCTGCTTTGAATCTAGTTCTTGATTTTGACTTTATTGAAGATGGTGCAGATAAAGGGATGCCTAAATATATGGAATGGTATGGAGCTTTTTCTTTAATGGTTACACTCATTTGGCTCTATTTAGAAATACTAAGGCTGCTTGCTAAAATGAGAAGCAGGTAATACTATGAATACTATAATTTTTGGCGGTTTAGCAATAATTTCACTTTTTGTTTTTTTTAACTTAGCTAAAGTGAAAGCATCATCAAAACAATTAGATAGGCCAAATAGGATAAATAGATTTCAAAAACATTCTACAAACAACATTATTGATGGTGAATCCAAGGAGATAATAGAAGATGATGAAAAAAATTCATAACTATATATTTATATTTTCATTTTTAAGTTTTGTAACATCTTCTTCTTTTGCTGAGGATGCTCCAATTATTCAACCTGGAGCTCCAGGTGAAAAATCAAAAATTCTTGATCCAGAAATCGCATCTAATATTGCAGGATCAAGTTATGTGCAAGCAGATATAGATTTCTTAAATGGCATGATTGTCCACCATAACCAAGCCATATTCATGTCTAAATTAGCTGACAAAAGAACAAATAACAAAACCATCATTGATTTGGCAGATAGAATTGATGTTTCTCAAGAAGATGAAATTAATTTTATGGAAAGTTGGCTTAAATCACGAGAAGAAATGATGTCAAATATGGGGCATGATCATGATATGCATATGAAAATGTCAGGCATGGCAACACCAAAACAACTCAAAGATCTTGAAAACTCAAAAAGCACAGATTTTGACAGATTATTTCTTCAATTAATGATAGCTCATCATGACGGTGCCTTGGAGATGGTTGATGAATTAAAGAAATTTCCTGGTTCTGCCAATGACCCTCTTTTAAATGAATTTGTTTCCGATCTTGTTAATGATCAAAGTGTTGAAATTGAAAGAATGAATAAAATTGCTGTAGGTCTTTCTGATGACCCAAGAGCGGGCTTAAGTCCTGGTCTCTTTATTGCAGATGAAGCAATTTTAAATCTTGAATTAATTGCCTCGTTAAGAAAACCTGTAGGATTCTATGATCCAGACGACCCAGAAGCAAAAGGTGTTGAAGATCCAACAAAAGATCTTGATGAAGACAGAGAATTAACAACGTTAGAGAAATCAAGAGCCAGAAAGTCTCCTATTATGAGTTTTGCTAATACAGATATGGCTTTTAAAGATGATCTTTTAGTTGCTGGTAATTACCATGGTTTTAATATGTATAAAATTAAAAACGATGGTGTTCCAAAACTAATATCCTCTGTAGTATGCCCTGGCGGACAAGGTGATGTATCGATTGTTGGTGATTTATTAATTATGTCTGTTGAGCAAAATAGAAGTCGTATAGATTGCGGCTCAATGGGTGTAGGAAGTGATGCAAGTCCAGAAAGATTTAGAGGAATTAGAATTTTTGATATTTCTGACCTTAAAAATCCTAGACAAGTTGGTGCTGTTCAAACATGTAGAGGCTCACACACTCACTCTGTAGTAGCTGGTCCAACTAAAGATAATAAAATTATTATTTATAATTCTGGCACTGCAGGTGTCAGAGATGATGAAGAAATGGAAGAATGTATTGGAAATATTCCTGGAGATAACAGAACAGCTTTATTTAGAATTGATGTAATAGAAATACCTATATCTGATCCATCAAAATCAAAAATTGTTAGCAGCCCTACTGTCTTTGCTGACCCTGAAACTGGAGCATTAGGAGGATTATGGGTTGGAGGCGATCATGGAGATGACACGCAAGATACAAATAGAACCGATCAATGTCATGATATTACAGTATTTCCATCTTCTAATATTGCTGCTGGTGCATGCTCAGGCAATGGAATACTTTTTGATATTACCGACCCATATAACCCAAAGAGGCTGGATGTTGTAACAGACACTGGTTTTGCTTATTGGCATTCAGCAACATTCAATAATGATGGTACAAAAGTAATCTTTACTGATGAATGGGGCGGTGGCGGTCGTGCAAGATGCAGAGCATGGGATCCTTTAGATTGGGGTGCTGATGCAATTTACGATATTGTTGATAATAAACTTGAATTTAGAAGTCATTACAAAATGCCTGCTCCACAGGTTGAAACAGAGAATTGTGTTGCTCATAACGGCTCAATAATACCAATACCTAATCGTGATATTTTTGTTCAAGCATGGTACCAGGGTGGTATTTCAATAATGGATTTTACCGATTCATCTAACCCTATAGAAATAGCTTATTTTGATAGAGGGCCTATCAACGATGATATTTTAACAACTGGTGGATATTGGTCTGCGTATTACTACGATGGTTATGTGTATGGCACTGAGATCACAAGAGGTCTTGATGTTTTCAAACTAATTCCAAGCAAGCATCTAAGCAAGAAAGAAATTGAGCAAGCTTCAAAAGCATTTCCTGTAGAGGGCCCAATGGTCTTTAATCCTCAACAACAAATTCCTATGTCTTGGCCCAATGCAGCATCAAGTAAATAGCCATTCAAATGAATCTTGCTTTTGATTTTGGTATAACAAACACAGATATTGTTTCTTCTGATGATGGAACAATGGGTTATTTTTCGTTTCCATCCGAAAGTGTTACTGATGAATCCTTAAAAAAATTTTTAAATTCTCTCAAATTAGATATAAGTAAAATCAATAAAATTGCTGTAACTGGAGGTAAATCAAGTGACTTGAGTGACAGCTTGTTAAATATTCCAGTGATAAAAGTAAAAGAAGTAGATGCTATTGGCTATGGCGCTAAAGAGCTTTATAAAATTACTGATTCAGAATTTCTTGCTGTAAGCACTGGCACAGGAACTGCGTGCATTGGATTAATTAATAATGAATTTAAACATCTTGGTGGAATATCTGTTGGAGGAGGAACTCTTCAAGGGTTATCTAACCTTCTTTTTAATGAAGTTGATTCAGAAATAATAAACAAACTAGCAACAGAGGGAAACAGAAGTGAATTGGATGCTTTAATTGGTGAAGTTGTTAATAATATTGGATCACTGCATCCTAATGTTACAGCTTCTAATTTTGCTAAAGCTAGAATTAGTAATAATTTTTCTGATGAAGATTTAGCATCCTCGCTAGCGAATATGGTTGGAGAGGTTATTGGTACTATTTCATATCTTAATGCAATGTTGATTGGCGTTAATAAAGCTTATTATGTTGGTAGAGTTTCTCAATTAGAGGGAGTCAAAAAAGGACTTGATGCGAGATTAAAACTAGCAAATATAGGTGGACAATATAATGATCGCCAAAGATTTGGAAATGCAATTGGCGCTATTGCATATTTAAATGCCAATACCTAAAATGTAAATTATTAACAATAAATTACAATGATAGTTACTGATAAATCATCAATTATTACCTTCGCTATACCAGTCTTCATGTTACTGATTCTTATTGAATATTGTTATGGAGTTTATAAGGGAAAGAGTAATTATAGGCTTAATGATACCTTTACAAGCCTTTCAATTGGTATGATTAGTAGATATCCAACAATGCTTAACTTGGGTTTGCAAAGCTTAATATTTGTATATATCAGTAAGTATTTTAACGTTGGTCTATTATCGGTTAAGAACCCATTTACATGGATTATTGCTTTCCTTCTTTATGATCTTTCTTATTATTGGATGCATAGAATGCATCATGAAATTAAAATTTTATGGGCCACTCATAGCGTTCACCATCATGGAGAAGAATTTAATCTTTCAACTGCTCTTAGGCAGACTAGCACTGGTTGGTTATGGAAATGGGTTTTCTATTTACCAATGGTCTTTCTTGGTGTTCCTGGTGAGGTTTTTGTAACCGTTGCTGGTATTAATTTAGTATATCAATTCTGGGTACATACTGAGCATATAGGCCATCTTGGGTTTTTAGAAAAAATCTTTATTACTCCTATGAATCATGGGATTCATCATGCTAAAAACAAAGAATATATAGATGCAAATTATGGTGGAGTTTTTATTATATGGGATCGAATGTTTGGTACTTATATAGCCAGAGACCCTGAAATCAAACCGGTTTATGGTACTGTTAGTGCTCTAAAAAGCTGGAATCCAATATGGGCAAATTTACAAATCTTTACAACAATGTTCAAGGATTCAATTAAAACTAAAAAGCTTAGTGACAAAGTAAGGGTATGGTTCTCTAAAACATATTGGAGGCCTGAAGATTGTATAGAAGAAAAAGATCCAAAAGAGTTTTATGTTAAATTTGATCCTGTAATTACTAGTGATATTAAAGTATTCAGCTTCCTTCAATTAATGTTTACAGGAATAGTTTCAACTTCCGTTTTATTTTTCTTATCTCAAATTACTTATAACGAAATATTTATATATGCAATTGCTATTACTGGACTAAGCTCTATGACTGGATTGTTGCTTGAGGGTAAACGATATATGTATTCTGTAATACTAATAGCTTCCATATTAGGTATTGTGGCAATAGATTTTATGGGAATTCTCAATACTGCAGTAATGTCTACAAATCTTTTAACAAGTCAGCTTTATGTCAATATCTTGATGGTCTGTTTGATATATATTTATCAGAGTTATCAAAATATTTCATTAGCAAAAAATTAGTTATTCTTAAGATCTAATCTTAGCTGGAACGCCAGCAACAGTTGTATTATCAGGTACGTCTTTTAGCACTAAACTGCCAGCAGCAACAACTGCACCCTCTCCAACAGTAATGTTTCCTAGAACAGTGCTAGCAGCAAAAATAGCTGCACCCTTTTTTATATTTGGATGTCTTTTACCTGATTCGAAACCTTTACCACCTAAAGTAACACCCTGAAAAATACAGACTTCAGATTCAATTTCAGCGGTTTCACCAATCACAACTCCTGTAGCATGATCAATCATAACTGCACCAGCAATCTTTGCAGCTGGATGAATATCTACGCCAAATACTTCTGATGCTCTATTTTGGAAAAATAATGCCATTGTATGACGTTCATTATTCCATAAACAATGCGCTGCTCTATATGTTGCTAATCCTAAAAATCCTTTATAAAAAAGTAAGGGTGTTGAAAAATAGTTACATGCAGGATCATGATCCTTAAAAAATTTAATATCTTCTTCAAGGTTCTTTTCTATGTCTTTACAATCTCTATAAACATCTAATATAAATTTTTTTATATCCATTGCAGATAAAGCATCACTATGTAGCTTTGAAGCTAGAATTGAAGCAACTGCACCAACTAAATCTTTTTGAGATAAAACTAATGAATATAAGAAGGATCCGAGAGTGGGTTCTGCATCTACTCTCAGCTTGATCTCATCTTGAATTTTAATCCATAAATCTTTATCCATATGAAAAGGATTATAAGCTTATTAAAAGAATATAAAAGCTCAGGTGCTTTAAAAGCACCTGAGAAATTATTTATTGAACGTCAAAACGATCGGCATTCATGACTTTATTCCATGCAGAAATGAAGTCATTAACAAATTTATCGCCTGCATCATTAGAGGCATAAACTTCAGCTATAGCTCTTAGTTGAGAATTTGAACCAAAAACTAAATCAGATCTTGTAGCAGTTCTAACTTTATCACCTGAAGATCTATCAAAAGCTTCATAGGAATTACCTGTGCCATTAGGTTTCCATTGAACTGACATATCAAGTAATGTATCGAAATAGTCGTTAGTCATTGTATTAATATCATCAGTAAATACGCCATGGCCGCTAGAGCTAATTCCTAGAGATCTCATTCCACCAAGTAAAACCGTCATTTCAGGAGCGGTTAAATTAAGCAACTGAGCTTTATCTAACATCATCTCTTCAGGAGTTACATTAATGCCCGATTTATGGAAATTTCTGAATCCATCTGAATGTGGTTCTAACACATTAAATGATTCAGCATCTGTATTCTCTTCTGTTGCGTCACCTCTTCCAGGAGTAAATGGTACCTTTGATCCAGTAGCCATCTCAATACCAACATTACCACCTAGAACAATTACATCTGCAATTGATGCGCCACTATCAGAAGAAATTGATTCATAAACCTCAAGAACTTTTTTAAGTTGTTCAGGTTTGTTTGCTTCCCAATCTTTTTGTGGAGCCAACCTAATCCTTGATCCATTTGCACCGCCTCTCATATCAGAATGTCTATATGTTGACGCACTAGCCCATGCCGTTTCAACCATTTCCTGAATTGTTAGGCCGCTGTTTTTAATTTTTTCTGCAACAGCTTCAACATCATAATCAATGTTGCCTGCAGGCACTGGATCCATCCAAATTCTTTCTTCATTTGGAACTTCTGGTCCAACATATCTTGTTTTCGGCCCCATATCTCTATGAAGTAATTTAAACCAAGCTTCAGCAAATGCATCTGCAAATTCTTCTGGATTTTCATGAAAATGCTTAGAAATTTTTCTATATTCTGGATCTTCACGTAAAGCCATATCAGCAGTTGTCATCATTGTTGGTACCTTGATTGATGGATCCTCAGCATCTGGAGCTAAATCTTCATCCTTTGGATCAATTGCATGCCAAACTTTAGCGCCGGCAGGAGTATCAACAAGCTCCCACTCATACCCGAATAATAAATCAAAATATCCGTTATCCCATTGAGTTGGATTAGCAGTCCACGCACCTTCAAAGCCACTAGTAATAGTATCTCTACCTTTGCCTGAAGCATAAGAGCTAGTCCAACCAAATCCCATTTCTTCAAGAGCAGCACCCTCAGGCTCAACTCCAACATTGTTATCTGGTCCCGCACCGTGACCTTTACCAAATGTGTGACCACCAGCAACTAAAGCAACAGTTTCATAGTCATTCATTGCCATTCTTCCAAATGTGGTTCTTATATCATGGGCACTTGCTAATGGATCAGGGTTTCCATCTGGGCCCTGAGGGTTAACATAGATTAGACCCATTTGCACAGCTCCTAATGGCATATCTAAAGATTCTCTTACATCATTATTTTCATAGCGCTCATTTTCAAGCCATTCTTTTTCGAGACCCCAATGAATATCATCTTCAGGTGCCCAAATATCTGGACGACCACCACTAAAACCAAAGGTTTTTCCACCCATTGATTCAATTGCAACATTACCAGCTAGGATTAATAAATCAGCCCAGCTAATTTGTTTTCCATATTTTTGTTTGATTGGCCATAAAAGTCTTCTAGCTTTATCCAAATTACCATTATCTGGCCAGCTATTTAGAGGAGCAAATCTTTGTGCACCAGTTCCACCACCACCGCGACCATCAGTACTTCTATATGTTCCGGCTGCATGCCATGTCATTCTAATAAAAAATGGTCCATAGTGACCATAATCTGCAGGCCACCAGTCCTGAGAATCAGTCATTAAATCATTAAGATCTTTTTTAAGAGCATCATAGTCAAGCTTAGAAAACTCTTCTTTATAATCAAATCCAGCTTCCATTGGATCAGATTTAGAATCATGCTGATGTAATATATTTAAATTAAGATTATTTGGCCACCAATCACGAACTGATGTACTACTTTCACTATTATTAGTTGTAGCTGCACCGTGCATTACTGGACATTTGCCTTGTGTTTCGTTGCTCATATTTCCTCCAAAGAAATTTGCTAAAGAAAAATAACTTTTTAATACTTTACCTAATTTTTATATATTGATAAATATACTATTAATATATTTTACGTTCGATTAAAATGAACATAAATGATTAGCATCAAACAACTTCATTATGCACTTGCAGTTGCAAGAAGATTACATTTTAAAAAAGCAGCAGATGATTGTTTTGTATCTCCTTCCACCTTGAGCAATGCGATAACAGAGCTTGAAAATCAGATAGGTTTTCAGATTTTTGAAAGAACCAACAAAAAAGTATTAGTAACAAAACTTGGAGAAGAGCTTCTTGAGAAAGCTAAACAAATTCAATTTCAAATTGAAGATATTAATAAGCTAGGTGAGACTCAAAAAATACCTTTGAGCACTTCTTTAAAAATAGGAATAATTCCAACAATAGGACCATATTTGTTACCGCTAGTACTTCCAAAGTTAAAGCATGATTACCCAAAATTACATTTAAGAGTTATTGAGGGGCAATCAAGTGCACTTGTAAAAAAGGTTCTTAATGGAGACTTAGATTTAGCTGTGCTTGCATTACCTTATGATCTTGATGGTTTGTTGGCTTTTAGGTTTTGGGAAGAAAATTTTTATTACGTTACTCACAAGAATAATAAACACAAAATTTCAATAAAGGCTAAAGAGATAAATCGATCCGAATTGATGTTACTTGATGATGGTCATTGTCTTAAAAATCATGTTTTGGCTGCATGCAAGATTAATGACAAACAACCATTTTCAATGGAGGCTTCAAGTTTAACTACACTTGTACAATTAGTTGCAAACAATATGGGCTCAACTCTTGTTCCACATATGTCAATCAAACATTTAACGAGTACTAACCCATTAATAAATACATTGACTTTAAATGAACCGGGCCCCCACAGAGAACTAGCAATAATAGTAAGACCAACATACTCAAATACTGAGAATATTCTTCTTTTAAAGGAGTTATTTAGATCAGAATTAGAGAAATATTCTAAACAGTAGCTTAAAAAATGGTGGAGCTACGCGGGATCGAACCGCGGACCCCCTGCTTGCAAAGCAGGTGCTCTCCCAGCTGAGCTATAGCCCCATTTAAAAAAAGTGTATTGTACTTTAAAAATTTTAATTTTGTATAGTTTAAAAGTTTTTTCTAATTGAAAACCTTATATTAAATGGTTCACCTACAGAAACTTGATGAGAGCTGTGTGAGTGAGGAAAATATAATTCATTCGTAACATTTTCAATATTCATCTGTATGCTTAAATTTTGTTCAAACTGATAATATGCCCCTAAATCAACTCTAGTATATTCTGGAAGCGTTCTATCAGGATTGTTATTACCAATGTTTGATTCTCCTTGATGTGTTATTCCAAATGACCAGTTGAATTTATCTGAAACTTTATAAATAGTATAAAGAGCTAGAGTGTGATCAGGAATTTCACGAGGCTCCCCGCCTGAGTTAGTTTTTCCTTCCATATTACTGTAACCGAACATAATATTAACCTTATCAGTAATTTTTCCTTTGAGCTCGATTTCAAAACCATCAACTTGAAGGCCAATAATTTCTCCCTCCTCTCCAGTATTACTATCTTTTGTAGCTATTGTTTGCTTACTATCAAAATATGCTGTAGCTAAGCTCAATTCATTATATATTTCCCACTTAATACCAATTTCGGAGCTTTCAAATACATCTGGATTTAATCTAGCTGCGGTAGCTGATAATGATTTATATTGTTCACCAGATCTTGGCAAAAAACTTTCACTATAACTGTAATAAAATGAAATATTTTCTTTAGGTTTAAATATAAGTCCAGCGCGGGGTGAAAATTTGGTGTCTATCTTGGATTGAGAAGTTCCTGTTTTAATATCATTTACAGTTATATCAAATGAATCATAACGACCACCAATCATAAACTTAAAACTGTCTGTTAAATCAACTTGATCTTGCAGATAAATTGATGAAACTTGAATATCTGAATTTGTTTTAGATTTTAGGTCAATATTAAAATTATTATTTGTAGCATTACCTGATGAATTTATTGAAAAGTTCATAGGTCTTGTTATTTTAAATAACTCATTATCATCATTTGTGGTTGACCAAAATGTATTAAATCTAAAATTATCATTGTCTGTATCTATCCTTTCACCACCAAAAAGAATTGTATGTACGCTTGGACCAATGTTAATCTCATTAACAAGACTGCCTGAGATGATTGTATTTTGTCTCTCTGTTGGATCAAGGTAACCATCAATGGTTACTACAGAAGACCCTGTTGTATAACTAGATACGTAATAATTGCTATATATTTTTTCGAAGTTACTTGAAACAATTGTTATGTTGCCTTTTGTTGTATCAGAATATTCTGTGATAACAGTTGCTTTCACAATGCTCGCCTCAAGACTTGCAACATTATTGTCTTTATCGCCAAAAACAATGTTTTTAAACCTTCTAACAGGTAATCCATTTTCAGTAGGAATACCTCTATCAATAAATCTTTCATGATCTGCATATTCATAGGAAAGATCTAAAGTAGATTTTTCATTTAACTTTAATTTAATGATTGGATTAATTCCTAATCTATTTCCATTGTAGTGATCTCTATGATTTTTTAATCCATCACTGTGCATCATAAATCTAAAAGCTGAAACGTCTGAACTGCCAAAATTATAATCAAGAACAATATCATTGGCTCCGAAGGTATCTATACCAAAATCAAAAGATCCAAAATTTTTTGTAAAGACTGCTTTCTTGGAAACTCTGTTTATCACGCCTCCTGTTCCACCTCTTCCAAAAAGCAAAGCATTAGGACCTCGAAGAATTTCTACTTGTTCTAAATTATATAAAGACCGGAAATATTCGACATCATCTCTTATGCCATCCTGAAAAAAATCAGCTGTAGATCTATTTCCCCTAAATACAACAGAATCTCTATGGCCTTCACCTTGAGAGGTATTAACACCTGGAGTATATCTAACAATATCACCAACTCCTCTAAACCCCTGTTTACGAATATCATCGTCTGTAATAATGGAAACTGTTTGTGGGACATCTAATATTGGTACAGGTGTCTTTAATGCAATAACTTGATCTGAATACAAAACATTACCTTTGACTATTATTTCTTCAAGATTTTTATCTTCTTGACCATTTAATGCAAAAGATAAAATTAGAAATAAACTTATAGAAAGTAACGGAAATATCTCTTCTAGGATTTTTTTATATATTTTTACCATAATCATTTATCAGTAATACCTTTTGAATTAGTTGATATTGCAAATAGGTTGTAAATGATAATGAGAATGATTCTCATTTGCAAGTAGAATTTATAATTTATTCTTAGCTTTTTAAAATAAGATTTTTAATTATTTCCTTTAATAAAGAAATACAAACTGAGCACAAATAAGAATAATTGTTCGCTTGTAAGTAATTTTATAGGCGGCCAAACAAACCAATCAGGATGTCCAATGTAAAAAACATTAATCATTAATAAAATCAAGAAAAATGCTGTAAGCCTTGTGATTAAGTGCCCTATTTGCTTGGCAAAAATACCAATCAGCCCTCCCAAAATGATCCCTATACCGCCAAAAATTTCAATAAAAATGACTATAGAAACAAATAACTCGGGCGCTGGTATAAATATGCTTTCAAACCAAGTAACCATTCTATGCTGTTCCTCCATCATGTAAGGAGCAGGTAGTTTTTTGTACCCATGAAGGAAAAATGCAACCCCTAAAGCTATTCTTAGTAGCCATGGAACAATAATGTTCAAGGGATTTGTTATTACATCTAATCTAGTATTAATTTTTTTCATTTTTGGTTAGTTTTCTAAAAGTATATCCTTGTCTTCACAAAGAGCAAATCCATTAATTCCAATAAAATTATCTAACTCATCCATACCAATATCAATATGAGCAAAAATTTGTCCACTTGAGGAAACGCGTTCTTCATTAATACATCCCATTCTAAATAATTTTGAACGAATTTTTCCTAAAGATGACTCTAAAGATACCCAACCCTTATATATCCCATTGAATAACATTGCATTAATTAAATCTCTTAATTCATCTATACCATTATTATTTTCAGCTGAGATCCATGCTTCTTTTAAGTTCTCAGATTTTAGTGTACTAATTGATAGTTCATTTTTTAAATCACATTTGTTGTTCACTAAGATTTGGGGAATGTTTTCTAAATTTAAATCTTCTAAAATTTTATTTACTTCGATTGCTTTTTGTTTTCTATCTATATCTGAGATATCGACTACATGCAGGAGTAGGTCTGCTGATTTAAGCTCATCAAGAGTTGCCTTAAATGATTCTATAAGTTGGGTGGGTAACTGAGATATGAATCCAACAGTATCTGAAAATAGTATTGGACCCAGTTCAGGATCTATATTTTTTCTAGTTACTGAATCCAAAGTTGCAAAAAGTTTATCTTCAGCCTGCTGTTTGCTGTTAGTAAGACAATTGAAGAGTGTAGTTTTTCCTGCGTTAGTATAACCAACTAGCGCAACTAATTTATTTCTACTTTTTTTTCGAGAATAACTGTTTAGCTGTTTTTGTTTATGCGCCTTATCTAAGCGATTTTTAAGACGTTTAATTCTATGGCCAATTAATCTTCTATCAGTTTCAAGCTGTGTTTCACCAGGGCCTCTTAATCCTATACCACCCTTCTGTCTTTCTAAGTGAGTCCAGCCTCTAATTAGCCTGGTTGATAAATGATTAAGCTGAGCCAGTTCAACCTGGAGCTTACCAATATGTGTTGTAGCTCTTGAGGCAAATATATCTAATATTAGTTCAGTTTTATCTATTACTCTTATTTTTAAATATAGCTCTAAGTTTCTAGCCTGCGATGCTGAAAGCTGATGGTTTACTATAGCAAGATCTGCTTTAGAACTTTTTACCTTATTCTTAATTTCTTCTAATTTTCCTTTGTTAATGAAGTGGCTAATTGATGGCTTCAATTGCTTGCTAATACTTTTATCAACTATTTCTGCGCCTGCAGAAATAACAAGCTCATTAAATTCTTCAAAATCTTTTTCAAGCTCCTGACCAGTCTTTAATGATTCGACCTCAAGGAAAATAATTAAGGTTTTTGAGATTAGATTTTGTTCAACAATCATATATTTGAGATTATTGTAGAGATTTTATAAAAATTTGTTAATATTATTTTAATATCATTAAAAATTCTTTTAGGAGATTATTTATAGATAGAGGAGAAAGAGCAAGAAAATCAGCAGCTGCTAGTTCAAAGAGAAAAGCTGTAAGAGAAATTAAGAAAAAAAGACTTAATAAAATTTACAGAGAATTACGAAAAGCTCGAAAAAAATAAAGTAAAACTTTGAAAATAGCATTCTAAAAGTACTTATTATAAGTAATAGGGATTTATATAATTAAAAAATGATAGATAAAATCTTAGATAAAATAGCCGCAAGAATAGATAAATACATACCTTTGATAATTGTTATCTTGTCATTATTTATAGCGAGTATTGTCTAAGTTTTAAAACTTTTTCTTTTGCGTCTCACATATACCTGAAGCTGAAATCTCAATCTTTGGATTTTTATTCTTTGTCCCATCTTTTTTATTCAGCCATATGTCGCCAGAAATTTGGCCCTTTCCCGTATACCAATTAAATGTATTAGATATACTATATGCTTCGACTTGATAGTCAGGAAAAATTGGATGTGTTTGTTCTGCATCCATTGAATGCTCAACAGTAATACCGGTACTAGAATTTGTTGCTGACCAACTAGCATCTGGGTTAATCCAAATGGGAGATGGTTCAAGAGTATACTTTAATGATTTAAATGACTCTTCTTCAGAGTCAACTTCCCAATATTGAACGATATAGATTTTATCTTTTTGCCAGTCTTCTTCAGCAAAGTTAGTTTTTGCTCTTTGTAATAAAAATAAAGATTGCTGTGTTTGTCGAGCTAGATTTTTAAAGATCTCTATACCCTCTGATAGATATGTTTTTTTTATATCTTTATAGGTTACAGAATATGTGCCATCTAATTCACATAAAATTTTGCTAGTTTTTCCAAACACAGGAAAAACTAAAAAACACAATAAAAAAAATCTAACTTTCATTAGTGTATTTTAATTTAACAAATACACTTAGGCCATGGTCCCAACAAAATGAGGGACCACTATTTTTTTAATTTAAAAAATTACGCTTTATCGCCGTATTCTTGCATATGCTTCGCAATTCTTTCGCTGCTTCCATACATAAAATGATTCTCCATTTTTTCTCTGTATTTGCTTGCAGGGACAGTCAATCCTGCAGCTTCAGCAACCTCTCTAATATGCATTGGGGTAGCTCCACAACATACACCAAGGTAATTAATGCCCAATTCATACGCTTCTTTTCCAAATTCACGTATTTCGTATCTGTTGCAATATAAAGGATCTAAAGCAGTTGGGAATGTTCTTCCATGAGGAGCCGGACATGAACACCCATTATCATCTGGAAGATTAAAAAAAGTTGGATGTTCGTTTGTTGTTCTGAATGGAAGAGGTAAGGCAGCCATATGACACTTTAAAATCTTCCTAGCCTCTCTTAGATAAGGCATCATAGTATCAGGTCCTCTAAAGCAATTCATTCCAACTACATCTGCACCTCTTTGCTCGAGCTCTTTCAAGGTATCAATAATAGACACCCCATCCCTCATTTCATTTTCAGCCATTGGAGCAATTGTAATCACTGATGGGAGACCAGCTTTTTGAATAATCTCAAGTGCTGTATAAGCTTCTTCGGCGTAATAAAAAGTTTCACCTACTAACATGTCAGCTCCCTCATCTACTGCCCAATCAACCATTTCACTGAACATTCGATAAACTTCTTTCTGAGAGTCTTTATCATCAACATTCCAAATATTGGAATTAGATATATTTCCAGCCATCAAGTTTGGTTCACCACCACCAATTGGGTTATCGGCAACTTTTTTTGCAATTTTTAAAGCAGCTCTATTTAATGGCTCCAAGAGTTCTTCTTTACCAATAACTCTCATCTTTTCTCTATGGCCATTGTATGTAAATGCTTCTACAACATCTGACCCTGCATGTTGAAAGTCTTTGTGTAAATTTTCTAAAGCTTCAGGATGTTCTAATGCAACCATTGGTACAAACTCACCAGATGCAAGATAACCTCTTTTTTCAACCTCAAATAAGAATCCCTCAGCACAAATTACCGGTCCATCGTTTAATCTTTCTATTAATTGTCTTTTCATAAAATCCTCTCCATAAAAAATACTTATGTTTTTAAATAAAACATTTCAAATTAAATCCTGGGAATAATTTCCGTTTTAGCGCTTTTTTTATTCGCGGCAATAGGATCAAATCACGATTTCTTATATTGAAATAAATTTTTATAATTATGTAAAGAGTTTTTTTAGATTATTGGGATTGGTACTTGCTTGCCCAAAATTTATCCAAAATAAAATACCAAACACTGTTTAAAAGCGGTTCTACTATTGCATCTGTTATAGCTTCTTTAAAACCAGCACCAGTAAAGTACATTACACAAGATGCGGCAATGATGAAGTGCCCAATTGTATAAATAATTGTTCTAAGTATAGTGCCTCTATTTGCTCTATAAACCCTTTGAATGGGTGCATTGAATAGCATTACTGATTTCTTTATTTGCTCAATCATTATTAGATTTCATATATTTAATTAACTATAACAAATAATATTTATGGTATTGAAAAAAATCTTCCTTCAACTATGGTACCCATAATCTTAATATTCTTAATATCAAGCGAATCTATTGTTAATGGATTGGCAGACAAAATTGTAAAATTTGCATTTTTTGCGGGAGTAATAGAGCCATAATCATTTTCAATTCCAAGAGTATAAGCAGAGTTTAATGTAACTGCTTTCAATGCTTCATATGCTGTAATTTGTTGATTAGGTCCAGCAACTAACCCTGAATAATTTATTCTATTGATTGCTGAATGCATCAAAGCAAGTGGTGATGCTGGAGCCATAGGCATATCTGAATGAAGGGATAAAGTGATATTGGCATCCAAAACATCTCCAAGCCTTACCATTTCTTGAGATCTTTCATAACCTACACCTTTGCGACTATATAAATCAGATAAAACATCAACATAATATGGATTTGCGCTTACTATAACTCCCATATTTTTCATTCTTTCAATCTGGTCATAAGCGGAATATCCAAAATGAACTATAGTTGTCCTATGATTAATACGTGGTTTTCTTTTAAGATTTCTTTCTAAGACATCCAATATACGATCAAGACCTGCATCTCCATTTTGATGAATATGAATCTGATATCCATTATCCCAATATAACTTGAATGCTTCTTGAAATACGGCATCCTCCATTAACCATGCTCCCTGATGACCATCAAGATATCCATCTCTTAACATCATGTTTTGTGAATACATAGCTCCATCAGAAAATAACTTAATATGCTTAGGTAAAAACTCTACCTTTCCAGAGCCCCATAATAATTGCTCCTCTGTCTTTTCTAGTAAATTATGAAAATTAACATTTTCCAACATATAAAGTGCGCTTGGAATATATAAGGATCTAAATGGAGTATTAATATCACCAAAGACGTAATTTTTTACTTGTTGAATATTTTTATCGTACATGGATCCAGGATTTGCTATTAAGGTAATGCCATTTTTATGAATATATTCCTCTGTTTTTTGTAGTCCTGAAATAATTCTTGATGGTTCAGCAAGATATTTCATAATTTTTGGCATGACTGCTATCAAACCTCTTTCTGAAAAATGTCCTTCATCTATATTTGCAAACTTCCTATCCTCTTCACTTAAGTTAATTAAATCCTCTACGCTGATATTGAAAAAATTTAATGCAGCAGTATTTAAAATGAACTCATGAAAAGATCTATGTATTACTAAGATAGGTTTATCTTGAGAAATACTATCTAAATTTTCTCTTGTTAGTTTGCCATGAAAATAATGATGAAAACCCCATGTAACAATTGGTTGATTTCCATCTTTATTTGAAATTACATCAGATAATTTTTTAATGTATGCTTCTCTTGATCTGACTCCAACACTTTTTTTATCAAGAACTGTCCAGTCATCTATTGCTACTATTTCAGAATTCATAGTTATAGCTGCAAGTAAAGGATGTATATGATGCTCAATAAACCCTGGAACTATGACATGATTTTTATGCTTTTTATCAACTTGAGCAGATGGAAATTGTTTAACAAGTTCTCTGTATGTGCCGAGAGAATGAATTTTATTATTTCTGATATAAATTGCTTCTACATTTTTATATTCAGGATCTAAAGTTACTATTTCTTTTGCTGTAATGATTTTATTATTTAGATTTTCAGAATAACTATTTACTGAAATTAATATTACTAAAGCTAAAAAATATTTATACATAAACACATGCTATCAGTTTTTATGTATCCATGCTCTCAATAGTTTTTTTAGGGTAAAATCGCAGATGTAAACATCTTTTTTAAAAATTGCTTTATGCAAAACATCCAGGAACTTATTAATAAACTTACTACAGAAGAAAAAATCACGCTTTTAAGTGGCGCTGATGCCTGGCATACATGCGAAATTAAAAGATTAAATATACCGAGTTTGAAGATGTCTGATGGCCCAAATGGAGTAAGAGGTGATGGTAAATCGGGCAAAGCTTCTGCATGTTTTCCATGTGCTATCTCCGTTGGCTCAACATGGAATATGGGCCTTATATATAAATTAGGTGAAGAGCTTGCAGAAGAAGCTAAAATAAAAAATGTTGATGTTCTCCTCGGCCCTACAATTAATATACACAGACACCCTCTTGGAGGAAGACATTTTGAATGCTTTTCAGAAGATCCCTTTTTAACAGGCAAAATAGCAATAAATTATGTTAAGGGTGTTCAATCTAAAGATGTAGCAGCTTGTTTAAAACACTTTGTCGGAAACGATACTGAATTTGAAAGATATTCTGTAAGTTCAAATATTGATGAAAAAACTTTAAGAGAAATCTATCTTTTGCCATTTGACATGGCTATTAATGAAGCTAATGCTCAAGTTGTAATGAGTGCTTACAATAAGCTTGACAACATATATTGTAGCTCTCACAAAAATCTGCTTGTAGATATCTTGAAAGATGAATGGGGATTTTCAGGTTATGTTGTTAGTGATTGGGGCGCTGCGACTGAAACAATTGAGAATGCAATTGGTGGACTTGACTTAGAAATGCCTGGCCCAGCTAAATCATGGGGCTCAAATTTGTTAGATGCTGTTAACAATAAAGATGTTCCGATCGAGTGTATTGATGACAAAGTCAAAAGAATACTAAATGTAATGAATTTTACAAAAAGATTTGAAAAAAATTCCAATATAAAAGAGCAAACTCGTGAAAATGATTCACAAAGAAAACTTCTTAAACAAGCTGCTCAGGAAGGTATGGTTCTTCTAAAAAACGAAGGTGTTTTACCGCTTAACAAAGACATCTCCTCATTAGGAATTATTGGGCCTAATGCCAAAAAAGCCCAAATTATTGGAGGAGGAAGTGCTACTTTAGTCCCCTATCATGAATCTCATCCTATAGAAGCTCTAACAAACTGCTTGAGTAAAAATACTACAATTAAATATTCAAAGGGGTGTCATACATATCGCTACTTACCTGAAATAAATAGCTCTTTAACAAAAGAAAATGGTTTTTTAGTTGAATATTTTGATATGGCAAAAGGTAGTGAAAATCTTATCTCGAGCAAAATTCTAAAAGGAAGTAAGTTTTGGATATTTGAAGGTTTTGCAAAGGATATTATTGGTGGTAAAGATAGGCCTGATGTTCTTGTTAAATTTTCATGTAGATATACTCCGGATATTTCTGGAGAACATGAATTTGAAATTTTTGCTATTGGGAAAAGTAAATTATTAATTAATGGCGAAGAGATAATTGATAATTGGACAAATCCAATTCCTGGTGACGCATTTTTTGCTCATGGGACAAAACCACAAAGAGGTAGTGAGTTTCTTGAGGAAAATAAAGAATACAAAATAGAGATTCAATATAAGTTTGAAGGAAATTTTCCAGCAATATATATTGGCTGCCAGCCCCCAGATAAAATTAATTTATTTGATCAAGCTTTAAATATAGCAAAAGAAGTTGATCAAGTTATTCTAATTGTTGGAACTAATTCAGACTGGGAAACCGAAGGAAATGATAGAACTGATTTTAATCTTCCAGGAATGCAGAACCAATTAATTGAAGAAATAATAGATATTAATCCAAATACTGTCGTCGTTCTCAACACAGGTTCGCCAGTTAATATGCCGTGGGCAAATAAAGCAAAATCGATTATTCAATCCTGGTATGCTGGACAAGAATATGGAGAAGCATTAGCAGAAATATTAATAGGAAAATTTAACCCTTCTGGAAAATTGCCCACTACATTTCCAATAAGAATTGAAGACACTCCAGCATTCAAACATTATCCAGGTAAAGATCTTCAAATGAATTATGATGAGAAATTATTTGTAGGATATAAATGGTATGATCGTGAGAAAATTAAAACATTGTTTCCCTTCGGGCATGGTCTTTCTTATACACAATTTAAATACACTGATTTAAAAGTTGAAGCTTTAAATAATAATAACTTTGTTTGTTCATATAGAGTAACTAACACTGGTAAACAAGCTGGAGATGAGATATCTCAATGTTATATAAGTTTTAAGGACCATAAAAAATCAGATCCATACAAAAAACTTCAAGGGTTTGATAAGACATTGATAGAACCCGGCGAAACAAAAGAAATTCAAATAAAAATTGAATCTAAGAGTTTTAAAACATGGAATATTTCTAAGCATAATTGGGTAATAGAAAAAGGTGTATACGAAATACTTATTGGTGCATCTTCAGAAGATATTAGATTGAGAGATGAAATTATTCTATAGATAATCTTTTTATTTCATCAGCATTTAAATTAACTGTTGATGCAAATATTGAGCTATCTAATTCATTTATTGTTCTTGGTCCAATTAAAGGAAATATCAATGATGATCTTTGAATAACGTAACTCAAAGCTACTTCAATAGGCTGAATATTTCTTTCTTTGGCGATTTGAAAACATGATTCCCTTCTTTGCAGATTTTTATCACTGTGCCACACTCGCTTCTCTTCTTCTAATGATGGGTTTGAAAAATGATCATTTGTAGCAACTTCTTTTTTCTTTATAAAAAAACCTCTAGCTGTGCTTGACCAAGGAAATAATTTAATTTTGTTATTGAAGACATATTCTAAATAATCATCATTCATACCAATACATCCATCCCAAACTGGACGCATCATTTCTGCTAAACTGTAATTATTACTTAAAACTGAAAATGGTTCTTTGTTGTTCTTAAGTGCATAGTCTCTTGCATCAGAAAAACGTTCTAATTCCCAATTTGATGCACCAATAGACTCAACCAATCCTTCTGACCTAATCTCATCAAGTGCATCAATAAATTCTGCGGCCGGTATATCTTTGTTATCTCTATGAAGGCAATATATATCAATTTTATTTAAATTTAATCTATCTAAAGACTCTTCGATTTGTGGTTTAATAAATTTTGGTTCGCAATCAGGAGTATGAGCACCCTTACCTAGCACAGTTACTTTATCTGAAAGGTTTCTAGAATTAATCCAATTTCCTAAATACCTGTCACCATAACCATTATTATAAATATATGCTGTATCAAAAATTCTTCCGCCAGCTCCATAAAAATAATCAAACATAGTGAACGCATGTAGCTCTGATGTTTGGTTATCACAACCCAAAACAAGCCTTGAATAGCTTTTACTTTTTCCATCAAAAACAATTTTGTCTAATTTACGTGTTTGATTCTTGTAAAAATTAGACTTAACAATTGGTGAAATAGATGTAGAGCTATATGGACACTGAATATCTAACTCTTCTCTCCATTTGTCTAGCCACAACATGATACTTTGAGAGTCTGAATGAGAGACTAGCTCAGACTCACATCTGCCATCAATTATATTTTTTGATGCATGATCAATCTCTCTTGTAAAAAGACCTATTTCATCTTTGTAAAAAATTTCATTGTATAAAATATCGTCCTTGAAAATTTGGATAGATGATCCTCCATCTTGAAATTGTCCGCAGTGCCAAGGTTGGCTCACGATTAATTTTAGATTGCCGCTTATTATTTCAAGACTATTAGAAAATTCTTCATTAATAGCACATGAGATATTAGCTTCAATATTATTATCAAAAATTAAATGTGCATGTGATTGTAGATCTACGCCTGTATCATCTATTTGGCCGGTGGCTTTTATACTTTTTGGAGCAGCATATGGCTCATTTAGTATTTTACCTGCCAATAATTTAACCATGGACAATGGATAGCAACCAACATCTAAAATTGCACCTCCTCCTAACATTGGATTCCTAAGCCTATGTTCTTTCGAAATTTGAGCACAAAATCCAAAAGAACTATTAATAAGAATTTTATTTTTTGAATTTTTAAATATGTCTAAATTTTCGATAACATTTAAAGTCTGTGGATGGGTTCTATACATATAGGCCTCCATCAAAAAGATTCCGGCATCTTTTGCAAGACCGAAAAGCACCATGCTTTCTAGATGGTTTATTGTTATAGGTTTTTCACAAAGAATATGCTTCTTATGTTTAATGGCCTCAATAACGTATTCAAAATGTGAGCTATGTGGAGTTGCAATATAAACAGCATCGATTGCTTCAGAAGATATAAATAAATCAATATCGTTATAGCAATCAATTTTAAACTTTGATGAGAATTGTTCTAAGGTCGAATTATTTCTCCCATAAACAGAAACCAAATTAGAATATTCACAATGCTGGATTGAATGCGCAAAGGCATTTGCTATAGAGCCAGTCCCAATAATTCCCCATCTAACTTTAGGCATCTTGAGTCTTTCTTACTCTAATTTCATCAATTAATTTTTGATGGAACTTTTTATCAATAGGATAAAAGTAGACTAAAAGAAAACTTATAAAGACTCCTATAAGTGGAATAATTGACATTAAGCTTTTAAGGTCGCTCAATGTTTGAGCTGTCTGTTCTTTATTAGGTTCAAATCCTATCTTAGTTAAAACAGTTCCTAAAATAGCTATTGCTATTGCTATTGCGCCCTTTTGAGCAAATGTCATAAAACCATATAATGAAGATTCCGTTCTGATACCAGTTCTCCACTCACCATATTCAATCGTATCTGGAAGCATTGACCAGAACAGGACACCTGTTGCTCCGTTAGCGAAACCTATAAAACCTAATATATAAAGAAGCTCATTAAGTTCTGAAATTGGGTAAAAGTAAAAAATTAAAAATCCAACAAATAAAAATGCCATAGATGTCATCCATGTATTTTTCTTTCCAATCTTTATTGCTAAAAAAGCCCAAATTGGTATCGCAAGCAAATTAGTACCACTTAAGACTCCTAAAATTAATCCTTGGTATTCATGAAAACCAAGAGCATATTTTGAAAAATAAATGAGGTTATTATTAAACATAAGATATGTCGAAATTAAAATCAAAATTGCAGAAAAAACAATCCAAAAAGGATAGTTATTTGATACTGACTTAAAAACCTTTGAAAAATTAGGAAGCTCTGCTTTGGTGAATTCAAATGATCTTTCTTCAACAAAGTATACTGTTATCGATAAAATAATAACCGCAACAAGACCAGCAATTAACCCAAGGTATACAAAACCTAAAGCTTCTTCTCCCCCACCGAAATATAGAACAATTGGGAATGCTAAGGCTGAAATAGAAAAAGTTCCAAAGGAAGCTGCAAGCATTCTTGCTGTTGTAAGCTTTGTTCTCTCATCACTATCATCTGTAATCCTTGCAGTTAATGAAGAGTATGGAACACTTACAATTGTAAAACATGTTCTGTGAATTAAGTTTACAACTATTAAAAAACTTAATAGCAACATTCCCTCAAAAGGAGGAACCCACAAAAGAACAACAAAAGATAGAGCTAATGGTATAGATCCATAATATATATATGGCCTATAACTACCCATCTTGGTCCTAGTCCTTTCAGCTATATATCCCATAAAGGGATCCGTAATAGCATCCCAGGCAATACCAATAGCATAAATCAATCCGGCCATTTGGGGAGTAATGCCAACAACGTCTGTATAAAAATATAAAAGATATAGACTTACGCCACTCCAATAAAGACATATAGCATAATCGCCAATACCATAACCTATTCTAATTTTATTGGTTAATGAGTTCATAAAAAATTTGTTTGATTGTTTATTCCTCTAATGTATATGAAAAAGCTTTGTATTGCATGCGTAAAATATGTAAGACTATTCCTATGAAATACGATGAGGGTTACGCTGAAACAAATGGGGTTAAAATTTTCTATAGAGATTATGGACCTAAAGATGCTGATCCTATACTTTTAGTTCATGGGCTAGGAGCACAATTAGTTCACTGGCCAGAACATTTAATTAATTTTCTTCTAGATAATAATTTAAGACCGATTACGTTTGATAATAGAGATGCTGGATTATCTTCAAGATTTAAAAAAAAACCATCAATTGTTTTGGGGTACTTAAGATACTTTTTTAGACTACCAATAAAATCAGAATACACCTTAAATGATATGGCAAAAGATGGCATCGATGTTTTAGATCATCTTGATATTAGTAAAGCCCATATTCTTGGCACATCTATGGGAGGCATGATAAGTCAGATAATATGTGCAAAATATCCTAATAGAGTAAAAACATGCACTCTAATAGCATCTACTGCATCTATTCCTGGTCCATTTAATGGTGCCACTAAAGAGGTAAGAGAGATGATGGTTAGTAGATCGCAATCGACCAACCCAACAATGGATGAGGTATATCAAAGAGAGCTAAAATGGGTTGGTTTAATTGGAATGCAAGGAAAAAATATAGATACACCAAAATTCAAGGAAGATACTATAAATAACTTTAATAGAATAAAAGATATTAAAGATGGGTATGGGTATGCAAGACAATTAACTGCAATACTATCATCAAAAAATAGAATAAAAAAAGTTAAATCTATCATGGCAAAAACGCTACTTATTCATGGGAAATATGACCCAGTTTTAAATGTTAAGAATTCATATTTTATGAATAAACTTATAGTAAATAGTGAACTAATAGTTATTCCTAATATGCGACATCTAATTGAAGAGGAAATTCTTGATCAGTTCAAAGATAAGTTAAAATTGCATCTTAGTGTTTAATCATATTAAAAAAAGAGCCCTTAATAGGGCTCTCTGTTTTGAATTGAAGTGTTATAAATTAATCTGCGTAATCTAAACCTTTTGCAGCTTGCACTTCACGCTTATTAGGATTAACAGACTCTCTGAATGGAACGTCGACAATCTCAGCATCCACTGAAACTCCTGCTGTAATAGAATATTCATCAGGAAGTTTAACTTTATACTTGGTTCCAACCCCCGAACCATCCCAAGGCACCCATGCCAGAGCAATATTAGTTTCAAGCTCTGGGGACCACCAAGGAGATGTGACATACCCCACTTCATTATCTTCTGTATCTGTGACTATCCAAAAATCGGGAGCATAGTCTGTAATTTCCTTTCCTCCTAGAGTCATACCAACCATTTTTATTTTAAATGGAGCATTACCCTCGTCAATGATATCTCTTTGTCTTTCAAGCTCTTCTTTACCAATATAATCAGATTTTTTGTTACGAGGTACTTGATAACTCAAATTCACTTGGAAGGGAGAAGTCTCATGATCTAAGTCTTGTCCCCAAGATAAAATACCAGCGGCAATTCTTCTATGATGTGCTGGTGCTATAACCATCAAACCAAATTCCTCACCAGCTTCCAGAACAGCATTCCACATTTTTTCAGCGTTTTGATGAGCATCTCTAACATAGATTTCGTAGCCTTTTTCTCCAGTAAAGCCAGTTTGACTTATTACACAATCAGCACCGCCAACTTTAGTTTCCATTAAGCCATAATATGGAATCTCTCTTAGCTCTTCTCCAGCTAGCTTAGCCATAAGATCCTCTGATAAAGGGCCTTGAATTTGTACAGGGCATACATCAATTTCATCAATCTCTACATCATATTTCTTACCGACATTTACGCCTTGTAACCAAAGCAAAAGATCGCTATCTGAAATAGAGAACCAAAATTCATCCTCAGACAATCTCAATAAAACTGGATCATTAAGTATTCCACCCTTTTCATTGCATAAAATTGCATATTTGCCATGCATTGGTTCAATCTTTGTAGCATCACGGGTGATAACATAATCTGTAAATGCTTCGGCATCTGGGCCTTTAACTCTTATCTGTCTCTCAACAGCAACATTCCACATTGTTACTCGATTAACCAAGGCATCATACTCAACCATTGCACCACCATCTTCAGGTTTCACATAGCCTCTAGGATGATAAATTCTGTTATAAACTGTTGCTCTCCAACAACCTGCTTCATGCGAAAGATGCCAAAACGGTGATTTTCTTACTCTAGTAGAAATTAATAATTCTGTGGGCGTTCTGCCACTTTGTCTTAGGTTAATTGGAACAATTCTATCGCTTTGATCCACATTCGGATGATTTGGATTAGTCATAATTTACCTCCCCTGTAATATGTGACATTTTTCTAATGTAAACGACAACATTTATTTTGTAAATGATAATTTTTTACAGTTTTAAATAGGAAAATTAGTATTAAAAATTTGTCAAAACTAGATACATTATTTAGTATGAATAATCATGAATATAATAAAAATACACATCCTAATTTATTCACTTCTTATAACTTTAAATATTGCAGCTTTAAACAATAATGACGTTACAGATACCATGCTATTGGTTCATAAGACTCCAACATGTGGTTGTTGCAAGGAATGGGTAAAACATGCAAAGGAAAGCGGATTTAGGACATATACTCAAGACCATCAAAGTCTTGAAGAGATAAAAAATAAATACAACATCAACCCTGAATATAGATCATGTCATACCACTGTCTCATCAGATGGGTATGTATTTGAAGGCCATATACCAAGTAAATTTATAAAGAAGTTCCTTTCAGAGAGTCATCCTAATGCCATAGGCCTATCTGTTCCTGGAATGCCACTAGGCTCACCTGGAATGGAAGTTGGCAATCGTTTTATGCCTTATAAAGTCTTACTTTTATATAAAGATGGTACTAGTGAAATATATGCAGAAGTTAATGAAAAATAATTATCTTGATATTCTTTTATAGATCTCTTCTTTTATTAACCACATTCTGTCTTGGCCCCAAACATAAAAAGGATTTTTATCATTTAAATCAGTTATTTTGAAACTTGGGACACCCCAACATTTTCCTGCATACATGTCTTTTAAATTATTATCTAAAACTTTTTTCCAATCATTACTTCCTAACTCTTTAGCAATCAAATCCCATTTAAGTCCTAATTTTTCAACAGCAGATTTTAAATAATCATCATTCCCAATATTTTTACCTTCATAGAAAGATGCATGTAATAACTCATGTATATATTCAAATCCTTTGCCAGCATCATCAATGATAGGAAATATAGAATAAGCTTTTCTTGCAGGGCTTCCTATTGGAGAGTAGGTAGTGCCCATTGGGCTACCCTTTTTTATTCCTTCTCTGGCTGCATCAGAAATAATATATTTAGCTTTAAAAGCTGGAATTGTCATTTTTCTCATTAGCATTGGAAGAACAGGTCTTGTTATCAAATTAATTGGATAATCATTTTTTAATTCTTTAACTCCCTTTGTGCTTACAAAAGTATAAGGACTATTTAAAGATGGATAATAATAAAGATTTATTCTTTTTTCAGATTCGAGTTTTGCGGGTGCTTTTAAATGTGGTGAACAAATAGATTCATTTATAGAACCTTTTCGTAAACCTAATTCATCTAACCTGTCCTCAAGATGATGAATACGATCAACCCCCCAGTAAAGTTCTTTTTCATAATAAAAAGCAGATCCATAATAATATTCTTTCTCGTTTCTTATTTTATTGCCCAATGCTAATCTCTCTTTGACCTGATCGGGTCCTGCTGAAAGTTCGCTAGAAACTTCATTAAGATATTTTTTATTATTTTTCCAAAGAGCTTTGCTGACATTTCTAGCTATAGAGATAAAGTCCTCCTCCTTGGCAGCAGTTAAAATTGAATTAGCTAAATCAACTAGTTTTTTTTCTGGATAAGTATTTGATGAAAATTCAACGCCATAATAATTTGCAATACGGTTTACATCCCTTAAACAATAATCATCATATAAAGTTGGCTCATGAATTGTTTCTGAATTTTCTTCGCCAACAAGAACAGGCTTTAGGACAACATCAAACGCTGAAGTAATTTTATCGACATACTCAATTGTTAATGCTGAATAAGGATCATCGACTTTATGAAAATAAATAACTGTATGCGGTCTATTTGCTTCTTTTCTATCAATCTCTGCTTTTGCTCTAATCTCTTTAACAAGATCATAGCTTGCATAGGTATTGATGAATTTATTTCTCACTTTTGCAGAGATTGTGCGACGAGACATAAAATTTCTAAAAGCTTTTAAAATCATACTCATAAATTTCTTTAAGATTACTAAAAAAGAATGCCACAAGTAAAAATTTTAACAAAATGTTTATTCTATGGATTTATTAACAACTCTTGTGCAAATAAAAAATTAGTTATTGTCCAAGTAATCTTTAATTGCTAACTTGTCTGCTTTCATATCAGCTCTAAAAGCATTAAATAGCTTCTGCTCATGGTTTGGCATTAGGCCTTTGGCCATATTTTTAATTTGCTGATAAAACCAAGCCATTGCACCAAATGCATTAATAACTTTTACTATAGTAAATGGACTTGATGGGGAAAGAATGGATGGTCCTAGTGAAAGAGTCTTCTCAAAACTTGGTAATGTTTCTATCTCGCCTGCTATCATTTTTTTAATGCAATAAGGGTCTGCGCATAAAGGTCTTCCAATGCCTACAATTTGGCAAACATTACTTTGTAAGGCATCCTCTATACCCTCTCTAGTTCTAAAACCTCCTGTAACCATTAAGGGTAAAGAAACGGCCTTTCTAATATCTTGTGCATATTCAAGAAAATAAGCCTCTCTTGCAATTGTGCTTTCTTTTCTTTCTTCGCTTCTTTTTGGATTAATAGTTAAGTCATCTACGCCTATAAGCTTAGGCTGTTCATATGTTCCACCCGAGATTTCTATAATATCCACACCTGCATCTTCTAGCATTTGAGCTACTTGAATACTTTCATCAGCAGTAAATCCTCCCTTTTGGAAATCTGCAGAATTTAATTTCACTGAAATAGGAAAGTCTTCGCCAACTTCTTTTCTGCATTTATTAATAATTTCTAAATGAATCCTAGCTCTATTCTCAAGACTGCCACCCCAGGCATCAGTTCTATTATTTATATCTGGTGATAAAAACTCTGATAAAAGATAACCATGGGCTGAATGAAATTGAACGCCGGTAAAGCCTGTGTCTCTTGCAATTTTTGCAGTAAAAACATATCTATCTATTACATCTAGAATATCTTCCTCTGTCATTGGAATTGGAGTGCCATAATTCTTACCGGGTATTTTTAATCCAATATTTGAGGGAGCAAGAGGTGATGAATTAATTTCACCGGGTGTTTGTCTGCCAGCATGCGAAATTTGCATCCATAACTGAGTATTATCTTTTGTTCCTGCAGCTGACCACGCTTTAAGAGCATCATATTGCTCTTTATAGTTATTCTGATCTATAACAACATTTGCAGGACCTTCAAGGTTTCTGCGGTCAACCTGAACATTGCCAGTTAACAAAATACCCATGTCGCCATTAGCCCATCGACCATATAGATTTGCATGTCCTTGATGGGCCAAATTATTACCTTTAGCAATTCGTTCAGTCATGGCTGCTTTACAAACGCGATTTTTGACAACCTGACCACATGGCAAAGTGAAAGATTCTTTAATTAAATTCGACATTGATTATCCCCTAAGAGATGTTAAGTATAACTTAAAAGAAATATTAGATGGTGGGCCCGGGAGGACTCGAACCTCCGACCAATGGATTATGAGTCCACTGCTCTAACCAACTGAGCTACAGGCCCTCTTAATCAAGGATATCGAATTAAGAACGAGCAATTATATAAGAATATATAATTTAGGGAAGCTTTTATCTCTTGAGAATTTTTTAAATGCGTTATTATTAACAAATGATTAATCTTGATGGAATACAACCCTTTGCCGAAGGTGGCAATAGAAGATGTTATGTGCATCCTGAAAATAGCTATCGCTGTCTAAAAGTTACCATTCAAAATCAATCAAAGAAAGCCAAACAGGAAGCTCCTTGGTATAAAAAATTTAGAAGTGAAACAACATTTGATGACAATATTCGGGAACAAAAGGCTTATGCGCAAAGAGCATTAAAAAAACACAATCCTGATAAGTGGAGACATCTTGCAAAATGGTATGGGATGGTTGAAACATCAATTGGTTTGGCATCTGAGACAGAATTAATTAGAGATAATAAAAATAATATTGCAATTACATTAGAAAAATATCTGTTCAGTTATGGCATGACTGATGAAATACAAGAAGCTCTAAAAGAGTTTGAATCATGGCTTAGGTCGACTTTAGTATTAACAAAAAATATTATTCCTCACAACATAGTTCTTGGTTATGAAAACGACAAAATTATCTTGAAAATCATCGATGGCTTGGGTTCAAAATCTTATTTACCTTTCACATATACCAGTGATTTTTTTGCAAGCAGATATGTGGAAAGACGAATCGAGTTAATGCAATCAAGAATAAACTGGGATTTAACAGGCCGAAAAGGAAATTGGAAATAAACTTAGTCGTCTAAAAAGCTTTTTAAATGACTAGATCTACTTGGATGTCTTAGTTTTCTTAAAGCCTTTGCCTCAATCTGCCTTATCCTTTCTCTAGTAACGTCAAACTGCTTACCTACTTCTTCCAAAGTATGATCTGTGTTCATACCAATACCGAATCTCATTCTCAAAACCTTTGCTTCTCTTGCAGTTAATGATGCTAGAACATCATCAGTAGCAAAGTGAAGACTATCTTCAGTAGCATTTTCTAAAGGAGATTCTATAACAGTATCTTCAATAAAATCGCCCAGGCTTGAATCTTCATCATCTCCAATTGGTGTTTCAGTTGAAATTGGTTCTTTAGCAATTTTTAAAACTTTTCTTACCTTATCCTCTGGCATATCAAGTTCTTTGCTTAGTTCTTCAGGGGTTGGCTCTCTGCCCATATCCTGCATCATCTGACGAGATACTCTATTTAGCTTATTTATAGTCTCAATCATATGAACTGGGATTCTTATTGTTCTAGCTTGGTCAGCAATAGAACGAGTTATGGCTTGTCTTATCCACCAAGTGGCATAAGTTGAAAATTTGTAACCTCTTCTATATTCAAATTTATCAACAGCTTTCATAAGACCAATGTTTCCTTCTTGGATAAGATCTAAAAATTGAAGTCCTCTGTTTGTATATTTCTTAGCGATAGATATAACAAGTCTTAGGTTGGCTTCAACCATATCTTTTTTTGCACGTCTCATCTTTGTTTCACCCATGGACATGTTTCTATTTATTTCTTTAATTTCTTTAACACTTAAACCAACTCTTTGTTCAAGCTCAATGATGTCTTTTTGAGCTATGACTACATCTTGTTTAACTTTTGCAAGAAGATCTTTTTTATATTTTTTCTCTTTCATTAGAGAATCTACCCACCTAACTTTAGTTAGATTGTCTGGATATAGTGCTAAGAAATCTTTTCTTGGCATGCGTGCATTTCTAACAAGTTGTTCTTGTATTAATTTTTCTTTTTCTCTTATTTTGCTTAGGCCGGATCTAGCAATAGCTGCAATATCGTCAAACATTCTTGGACTAAATTTTAAAAACTGGAAAATATCTCCAAGTTTCTTAAATTCAGCATTGGCTTCTTTGGAATGTCTTCCTTTAGACTCTATAACCTTAAGCGTTTTATTATACTGACGCTTAAGATTTGTCATTCTTCTTTGAACCTCTTGCATGTCAGGCCCTGAAGTATCCTCGTCTGATTCTTCAGCAGCTTCTGCCTCTTCTTTTGCTCTTTGGCTACCTGGACCAGCAGAAGGAACTTCTTCCATTTCTTCTAAGAAACCAGTTAAAAAGTCATTAATTTTCTTTTCACCATCTTTCACCATCTGATGGTAATCAATTACATATTCTACTGTTCTTGGATAAAAAACACTGGCACTTAATAAGTCTCTCATGCCTTCTTCAATTCTTTTTGCAATTTCAATTTCGCCTTCACGAGTAAGAAGATCTACTGTACCCATCTCTCGCATATACATACGAACAGGATCTGTAGTTCTACCAGTTTCATTTTCAACAGCCGCAAGAGCCTCAGCAGCTTGTTCAAGCGCAATCTCATCTGAATCTTCAGATTCAGCTAAAAGCAAATCATCAGCATCTGGAGCTGTCTCATGGACCTTTAGGCCTAAATCCTCAATCATTCCAATAATTTCATCAACCTGATCGGGATCTGAGATATCTTCAGGAAGATGATCGTTTACATCAGCGTATGTTAAATATCCCTGCTCTCTTCCTTTTTCTATGAGTTCAGCTATCTTTGAACCTTTTTTATGTAATTTATCCACTAATTCTTGTTCTCCAAATGTATTAGCTCTATTTGGTGATGAATTTAATTATTTCAATCTATTTTGAGCTTAATTTTTTCAATAAGATCTGATCTTCTTCTGACATTACATCCTTCTTAAGGATAATTTGTTGTAACTCTCTTTTTTCAGCAGATGTTATCTCCTGCATATTATACTTTTCTTTTAGTGTTTCCTGTCTATCTTTTTCAGATTTAGAAATAAGATCAATACAGTCATAGAGCATTTTTTTTGCATTTTCTTCTGAAAGTTTTATTTCAGAAACCAATGCTTCACCAAATAAATTCTTAATTTTTTCATTTTCAATTTGTTCAAAAATAATCGATGGTGCTGCCTCAGGGTTTGCCTTATAAAAGTCTATGACATTATGAAGAAACATGAATTTTGAATCTTTTTTTATTGAATCAAAATTTCTTTCATTTGCTAGGACAGGATATTGAATTAAGGCTGTGAAAACTCCCATCACAGATTTTCTTATAACTGATGTTGGAATCTTTTTAATTACTTCTTCAGGTTTACTCAAATCTTGTACTATATTTATAGCTCCATCTAATAGCTTCCTAAAATCTAAATCACATATATGACTAATTTCACTTATGTAAGCTTCTTTCAATGTTGGATTAGCAATTTTATCAACCAAAGGAACAGCAAATTGAGCAACTAATGACCTACCTTCTATGGTAGATAGATCATCATGCTTTTTGATCGTTTTTAGAAAGTAATCCGAGAAGGATGAAGATTCATCAGCTAACTTTAAAAAAGCCTCTTTGCCTTTGTCTTTAATAAAACTATCTGGGTCATCGCCAGGCTTCAAGAAGATAAAATTAATTTTTATATCTTCTCGAAGTAAAGGAAGTGCATTCTCAACAGCTCTCCATGAAGCTTTTTGTCCAGCTTCATCCCCATCAAATACAACATATATTTTGTTTGTATAGCTTAATATTTTCCTTAATTGCTCTGGTGTAAAGGCTGTTCCTGACGAGGCTATAGCATTTTTTATGCCATGCTGATGTAAGCCTATTACATCCATGTAACCCTCAACTAAAAATAAACATTCAGGTCTCTTTTCTATCAATCTTGCTTCATAAAGACCATAAAGTTCATATTTCTTCTTATAAGTTTTGGTTTCTGGAGAGTTTAAATATTTTGCCTGATTTTCTTTATCAGCAACTAATCTGCCCCCAAAGGCTATATGCTCACCTTTGATGTTCCTAATGGGAAACATAAGTCTATCTCTAAACCTATCATACATATCACCGTTATCATTTAATCCAAAGAGTCCAGATTCTTCTAAGTCAGCTTTACTGTATGTTGCAGATAAAATGCTGTGCAATGATGGGCTGCTCTCAACTGCATATCCTAATTGAAAAAATTTTGCAGTCTCACCGGTTATACCTCTAGATTTTAGATATTCAATTGTATGCTTTCCACTTGGTGATTTAAGCTGATCAATAAAAACTTCTGTAGCTTTGGTATTGATGACTATAGCACCTGATAAATCAACTGGCTTCTCCTGTTTGGGTACTTCCATGCCAACATAGGACGCTAATAATTCGACAGATTCTAAAAAATCTAATCCATCATATTTTCTTAAAAAATGAATTGCATTACCTGATTCTTTACAAGCAAAACAGTGATATGACCCAGTTTCTTCGTAAACTACAAAAGATGGCGTATTTTCATTACCATCTCCATGAAATGGACACTTTGCTTTATATCTCCCGCCAATTCTCTCAAGCTGTACTCTTCTATTTATAATATCAACAATACTTACTGAGCTAATCAGCCTATCAATAAAGCTTGATGGAATAGACATATTATTTAATTTTCACTTAACCAATGATCTATCAGTATCTTTGCAGCCTGTGCATCAACTAGATCTGTTTTTAACTCTAAAAGGTTTTGTCTAGCTTCAAAACTAGTCAATCTTTCATCTACATATTCACATGGAATATTTGTTTTTTTCTTTAATTTGTTAAAAAAACTATTTACTTTTTCCATGATAGCACTTTCTGTCCCATCCATATTTAAAGGTTTTCCAACAAGTATTAATTCAGGATTCCATTCATCAACAATGGAACAAATGTTTTCCCAATTTATTGAATTATTCTTTACGCGAATGATTTCAAGAGGTGATGAGGTTCTAGTCTTGGTCTGACCAACTGCAACACCAATCTTTTTTGTACCAAAATCAAAAGCTAATATTTGCATCTATCTTGTGGAGAAATTCCAATCTCGTATTATCTCTAAAATACTATATTCATTTAGCATTTTTGGGTCAAAAGGCGCAAAAGGTGCAGCTTCTTCTAGAATATCTATTGCCATTTTATCTACATCGGGGTTGCCAGATGAAATCAAAATTTCAGATTTAATCAAATTACCAAAAGAGTCTACGGTTGCCATTATTTGCACCTTAGAATCAGTGTATGCAATATCTTTTAGAGGAATTAATCTATCGCCAGTTGATTCGATTTCTCTTTGCCATAAATTTAAATACATAGCTTCTTCATTACTAACCAATGAGTTTGCTTGTAACTTTTTAATTTTCTGAGGTTGATAAACATTCCTGTTAGCTTTTTTGATAAGAGATGGGTTGGAGTCATAAGAATTTATTTCTTCAGCGGCAGATTGACCTATATCTCCAATAAAATCTTGTGTTGAATTAGCAAATTTGACATTAATTATTGGGGATTTTTCAATTAAAGGGATTTTATAAAATGTCGTGAAAGTAATTCCAAAAATTAGTAGCGCATGAAATACAACTGACAAAATAAATGATTTATTAAGAGTCAGAGATCGTCTACTAATTTTTTGATTTAATAAAATTGAGTTCATAGCTTGGAAAAATATTCTTTAATGGGGTTCATTCCAGTTTGGTCAAAAATTTCTCTTGCACAGGTTGGGCTAGTGATATTAATTTCAGTTAAATAGCTGCCTATCATATCTATACCTGCAAAATTAATACCTTTAGAAACTAAAAATTCTCCTACTTTTTCTGCGATAGCTCTTTGATTATCATTAATATTCATTGCCACGCCCTTTCCTCCTGCAGCTAAATTACCCTTAAAGCTTTCTCCCTGTGGTATTCGCGCTAAAGTTTTATGAAAAGGCTTACCATGTATTACTAAAATACGAAAATCACCCTTATATATCTCAGGTAGAAACTCCTGAACAACAATTTGCGTTGTCTCTTCCTCTGTCATATCTAAAAGAATATCTAAATTTTCTTCTTCAATATTTTCCATCTTATATATGGAATCGCCTCCCATTCCATCTAGTGGCTTAACAATAATAATTTCATGATTAGCCTGAAATTTAATTATTTTTTCAACACAAGATGTTATTAATGTTCTTGGAGTAAATTCTTTAAAGTGAGTTGCAAACACTTTTTCATTAAACTCTTTAATTGCATTAGGTTTGTTAAAAATGGTTGCGCCTTGAATTTCAGCAAGTCCTAATAAATGAAGTGCATTTAAATAATTTGTATCTACTGGTGGATCTTTTCTCATAAATGTATAAGAAAACTCAGAAACTTTAATTGCTTCTTTTCTAATTCCCTCCACCTTGCTAGACCCAATTTCAATAATATTTCTTGCATCTGCCATAACAAAAGTATTATCCAAATATAAGTGTTTCATTTCAGCTTGATACACCTTGTATCCAAGAGATATAGCCTCCTCCATCATAAAAATAGATGTATCTTTTTCTGGTTTCAGTTCCTTCATAGGATCTGTTATAAATAAAACCTTTTTAGACATAATTAAATTTTATCAAAATGATTTTGAACTAATGATGCTATCACAATGGGAGCGGTTTCTGCTCTTAGAATGTTATTACCAAGAAGCCTAACTTTGAAATTATTTTCTTCTATGAGATTGTATTCGGAATCTGAAAAACCAGATTCTGGTCCTGTGATTGAAACAAAATTTTTTGATTTAATATCATGAGAATTAAATATACTTTTAGCATTAATATCAAAAACATAAACCTCAAAATTGTTATCAAGTAATTGAATGGCATCGTTAAGGCTTCCAACCATTAGCGTCTCAGGCAAAAAATTTGTACCGCATTGCTTGCATGCAGAAATGATTACATCATTTGATTTAGCAAATAATTTTGAAATATCTTTTTTAGCAATACTTTGATCTATTAGATCAGGTTTATAAAAAATTAATTTTGATGCTCCAATTTCGCAAAGTTTTTGGATCATGAAATGTAAATTATCTTTTTTTATAAAGGGCAATATGAACAAAAATACTTTATCTTTTGGCTTAGTAATATTTAGAGAGGATATTCTATTTAGACTAACTAAATTCCTTTTAGCTTCAATTATTTTACATATTGCAGAGGACCCCATTCCATCAAAGACTTCTATTTCATCATCGATGCTCAATCTTAGAACTTTAACGATATGATAAGACTGGTCTTTATCTAGCATAAAGACATCTTTTGGTTCAGATACTGATTTACAATATATTCTATGTTTTCTCACAGCATCATTATAGCTATAGGTAGTGTATAAATGTCACAGATAAATTTATTATTAATAAGGCATGGGGAAGCTTCTGAAAGCTGGGGAGATCACCCTGACCCGGGTCTAAGCGAAAATGGAGAAGCTCAAGCTAATTCTCTAATTTTTAAAAATGAACTTAAATCGCTTGAAGATTTCCAATTCATATCGAGCCCAAAATCACGGGCTAAGTTAACTGCCCAGCCTTTGGTAGATAAGTTTCAAAAGCATTTAAATATAAATTCAATATATTCCGAAATACCTTCAAGTAATATAGATAAATCAGATAAAAAAAATTGGTTAAGAAATATTATGCAGCTCGATATGGATTACCTTCCAGAAGAAGTTTTAAAATGGAAAAATAATCTAGTAGATGATTGTTTAAACTTATCAAAGGATACGATTATATTTACACATTTTATGGTTATTAATGCTCTTGTGAGCTCTGTGTTAAAACATTCAAAGATTATGTACTTCTATCCAGATTATGTATCAATTACAAAAATAACTCTTACCAATAATGAGATTAAGAACATAGTTTTAGGTGATGAGAAAAAAACCATAATAAATCTCTAAAAACCTATTGAGCAATTTTTAAACAACTGTAAACTGATATTTCTCTCTATTAATTAACATTTATTTTGGGAAATAAGAAAAAATCATTTGATAGCTATTCTAAGAAGCCTTTAAAAGATGAGGTTAGAAAAGCTATGAAAAGATATTTTGCCCAACTTGATCAAAAGAATATGCCAATAGATGTTTATCAACTAGTTTTAAATGAAGTGGAGCCACCACTTTTGGAGGCTGTAATGAGATTTGCTAATAATAATCAATCAAAAGCTTCTCGCATTCTAGGCATTAATAGAACCACTCTTAGAACTAAATTAAAAAAATATAACATCAAGTAATACTAAAAATAATGAATTCAATCAAACCAAAAACTGCCCTTTTAAGTCTTTCTGATAAATCTGGTTTAAAAGATCTTGTGAACTTTCTAGTTTCTAAAAATGTGAAAATGTTATCGACTGGTGGAACATATAAAGCAATTAAAGAAATCACTTCAGATGTGATTGAGGTATCTGATTTTACTGGATTTGAGGAGATGATGAATGGAAGAGTGAAAACTCTCCACCCCAAAATTCATGCGGGGATATTAGCAAGACGTGATCAAGATTTAGATGTCTTAAAAGAGAGAGGATATGAACCAATAGATCTTGTTGTTGTTAACTTATACCCATTTAAAGAAGCGGTTGCAGATGATTGCTCATTTGATGAGGCTATTGAAAAAATAGATATTGGTGGACCAACTATGATTAGATCTGCTGCTAAAAATTTTAAAGATGTTGCAGTGGTATCAAACCCTTCAGACTATCCAAGATTAATTGAAGAATGGGAAAATCAAGATGGAATTTCTTATGAGTTTAGAAAACAGCTATCACAAAAGGTTTTTGAGACAATGGCTGATTATAATCTTGCAATTTCCAATTATTTGAAAGCTGACTCAATAACAATCCCTAATTATAGTTTTGAAAAAAATTCGTCCCTAAGGTATGGAGAAAATCCCCATCAAAGCGCAAATCTATTTACCTTCTCTAACCTAAAATATAAAAACGTTGCAAATGCAGATATTCTGCAAGGAAAAGAACTTTCTTATAACAATATTGTTGATGCGGATGCTGCTTGGGAATGTGTAAGAGCATTTGATGAACCTGCATGTGTAATAGTTAAACATGCCAACCCTTGTGGTGTGGCAGAATCAAATGATATTTTCTTAGCTTATGACCTTGCATTTAAAACAGATCCAACATCTGCATTTGGTGGAATTATTGCTCTCAATAGGACTCTTGATGCAAAGACTGCTCAAGAAATAAATTCTAGACAATTTGTTGAAGTAGTCTTAGCAACAGATTATGAAGAAGGTGCACTAGCTGAATTTGCCAAAAAGAAAAATGTTAGGGTTTTAAAGGTAGATCTTAAGCAGGATAACCCCTATCCAGGAATGATAAAAAAAGTCTCTGGGGGCATCTTAATCCAATCGGATGATACGTATGCTGTTCAAAGAGAAGATCTTAAATGTGTTACGAAAAGACAACCTTCTGCTGAAGAACTAGATGACTTAATGTTTGCATGGAGGGTTGCTAAATTTGTGAAAAGTAATGCAATTGTTTATGTTAAAAATAAGCAAACTATAGGTATTGGTGCCGGGCAAATGAGTCGCGTAATTAGTGCTGATATCGCAAACTTGAAAGCAAAAGAAGAAGGACTTGAGGTTACAGGAGCTGTAATGGCATCTGATGCTTTTTTCCCGTTTAGGGATGGAATTGATAAGGCTGCATCAAGTGGTATAGCGGCAATTATTCAACCAGGTGGATCTATAAGAGATGATGAAGTTATAGCTGCCGCTGATGAGAACAATATTGCCATGGTCTTTACCAGCACCAGACACTTTAGACATTAATGAATATATTAGTCATTGGCTCAGGCGGAAGAGAACATGCTCTGGCATGGAAATCCTCACAAGATGAAGATGTTTCCAAGGTCTTTGTTTGCCCAGGTAATGCTGGGACTGCTTTAGAGAAAAAATTAGAAAATATTTCTCTAGATCTAAATAATTTTGAGGCTATTGCAGATTTTTGTAAAAAAGAAAATATTACTCTTGTAATAATTGGTCCAGAGCAACCTTTGGTAATGGGTATGACTGATTTTCTTCAATCCAAAAACATAAATACCTTTGGCCCCTCTCAAGCTGCTGCTCAGCTTGAAGGATCTAAGACTTTCTCAAAAGATTTTTTTATTAAGTATGGTATACCTACTGCAGGTTATGCAGCTTTGGCTTCATATGATGAGGCACTTGAACATCTTGATAAAATTCAATTTCCTACTGTAGTTAAAGCAGATGGTTTAGCTGCAGGTAAAGGTGTAATTATTTGTAATTCAAAAGCAGAAGCGGTAAATGCGCTTGATAGCATATTTAAAGATCAGGCATTTGGTGAGGCTGGCAGCAGTGTTGTAATTGAAGACTTTTTGGAGGGAGAAGAGGCTAGCTTTATTGCTGTTGTAAGTAAGGACAAAATTATTCCTTTAGCAACCAGCCAAGATCATAAAGCTGTGGGTGAAGGTGATGTTGGTCTTAACACTGGTGGAATGGGAGCATATTCACCTGCACCAATAGTCGATGCAAAAATTCATCAAAAAATTATTGATGAGGTTATGACGCCAACAATGCATGGCCTTATTTCTGAAGGGTCTCCATACCTAGGATTCTTATATGCAGGCTTAATGATTAAAGACGGTGAAATAAAAGTTTTAGAATTTAACTGTAGATTTGGAGATCCTGAAACTCAACCAATTTTATTGAGACTTAAATCAAGCTTAGTAGAACTTTGTTTAGCTGCTATAAACGATGGACTAGAATCTTATGAGATTGAGTGGGCTGAAAAACATTCATGCGGAGTTGTAATTGCATCACAAGGTTATCCTGAAAGTTATGAATCTAATAAATTAGTTTCTCTTCCTGAGAATACCGAAAACGAAACAAAACTATTTCATGCAGGAACTAAGCTTTCTAATGGCGAGGTTTTAACCTCTGGAGGAAGGGTTTTTTGCGCAACAGCTCTGGGAGATAACTTGAAGGAAGCTCAAGCTAAAGCATATAATCTTGTTGACCAAGTATCCTTTGAGGGTGCTTTTTGTAGAAGAGATATTGGTTTTAAAGGAATTAAATGAGCTTAGTGAATAATATTGTTAATGAATTTGATATTGCATTAAAAACACTGTCAAATAAAAAATCAGGAACTGGAAGATCTTATCCTGCTGATTCTATTGAGACTGATAATGAGAATCTAACTCAAAAAGAAAAAGAACAATCCATACAGATGATGAGAGTAAATCTTGCAGGAGAAGTTGCTGCACAAGCTCTATACAGAGGCCAGGCGTTTGTATGCAAAGATCAAAAAATTAAAGAGCATCTAATTGAAGCCGGTGAAGAAGAAACCGATCATCTGGTTTGGTGCAAAAAAAGATTGGATGAACTTGATGGTAAGGGATCATTACTTAATCCATTGTGGTATGCAGGCTCCTTTGCTATTGGTGCAATTTTTGGTAGATATGGAGAAAAAGTCAGCTTGGGTTTTGTTGAAGAAACTGAAAAACAAGTAGTTGCACACTTAGATAAACATCTAAATAAAATCTCATCAAAAGATAAGGCAACAATAGAAATACTAAAAACTATGCGAGAAGATGAAGATACTCATGCCCAGCAAGCAGTAGAGAACGGTGGAGAAGAATTAGAGATACCTACAAAAAAAATTATGAAATATACTGCCAAGGTAATGACATCAACAAGTGCTCATATATAAATTTATTTCATCTGCTGCCATTTAACAGGCACTCCTTCAAGTTTATACCTATTGGATTCTTCTCTTAATTTATCAAACTCTGTTTTCGAAGAATATACAGTAACTATCAATGCATTTTGCTTGTTAGCCGTTATCCTTAGTACCCTTCCCATTCTCTGAATTCTTTGTCTTTTAGATGAGGATGCGCTTAATATCATTGCTCCATCTGCTTCTGGCATATCAAATCCTTCATCAAGAGCTGTACAACTAACAAGAACATTTAAATTCCCATTTTTGAAATTATTTAAATTTTCCTCTCTCTCAGCGTTATCCAAGTCAGTGTTATAAATCGCTGATTTATATCCTTTGGTATTAATAATTTTATTAAACTCTTTTGCCTGTTTTTTATTTTCAGTAAAAACAATCCAGCTATCTCTTTTATGTTTTTGTAGTAGCTCAATTCCAAAGGGAATTCTATTTTTTGAATTTTTTACCATTCTAGCTCTATTAAAAATTAACATTTTTAATGGGTAGTCATTCATATCATTTCCACCAATTGTAGCTGCCCTTCTCTGAATGCTTTTTGTAAACTTCTTATATTTTTCCTCTTCATCTGGAGTCATAGCAGCATATGCATAAAGAAGCTTAAAATTAACGATTACTTCATCTTCTCTTGCATCTATATAGTCATAATCAAAGATAATGTCTCCAAGTATTTTCCTAATAATTATATAAAAATTATCGTCATAATCTCTTTCAGGAGTTGCTGAAAGGCCTAAAGTTGCATACCAATTATTGGAAAGAACTTCCCCTCTTTTTTCGGTACCGATTTTATGACACTCATCAACAATAAGTAGGGTTTTAGAAGCATCAAATTGTTGAATAATATTTTTTACAGAATCAATGGTTGATATATTGATTCTTGAGAGTTTTTCTAAATGTTCTCCGCCTCCGTTTAAAGAAATTTCTTTTTCATTAAAATCTTTTTGTAATCCTTCATACCATTGATCTAATAAAGCTATGGATGGAACGACAATAAAAATTGAATGGTCTTTGTTTTCTTCTAAATACTTAGTTAAGCAGTGAATGGCAAAAACTGTTTTGCCGCCTCCGGTAACTACTTTAACAATGCCTCTTTTTTTAGCCCACCATAATGGGAATGCTTTTGCTTGCCACTCTCTTAGCTTCAAGCAAAATCTCCTCTCATTAGGCTCTCGCCAATAAGAAAAACATGAATATTATTTTCTTTAAGTAAATCGATATCAGACTGATTTTTGATACCAGATTCAGCAACAAAAATATTACTTTCTTTAAACTGGCTCCTTAAGCTAATAGAGTTATTTAAATCGACCTCAAAAGTTTTTAGGTTTCTGTTATTAACACCAATGATGGCATCTTTGTATTTCTGAACTCTTTTTAATTCATCTATATCATGGACTTCAATTAAGTAATCTAGCTCTAATTTTTCTGCTAAATTCACAAAATTTTTAATTTGCTCATCATTTAGGACACTGACTATAAGAAGAATACAATCTGCACCTATAAGTTTAGCTTCGTAAATTTGATACTCATCAACCATAAAATCTTTTCTCAATATTGGAAGATTAGTTATCTTTTTTACATCTTTTAAGAACTCCATACTGCCTTGAAAATAATCTTCTTCAGTTAATATTGAAAGTGCTGATGCACCAAAGGATTCATATTCTTTTGCTTTTTTTATTGGGTCAAAGCTATTATCTATTAATCCTGCACTTGGGGATGCTTTTTTAATCTCTGCAATGATGGCTTGATCCTTGCCAGCTATATTGTTTTTAAAATTTCCTTTTGGAAGATCTAGCTTTTTAAGTTGCTCTAAAATATTTTCGATAGGGAAATCTATTTTCTTTTGAACTAACTTAACTTTAGTATTTTCTACAATTTCTTCAAGAATAGTCATTAGATGTTTGAGACCCTTACATAGGCAGC
>Ga0181599_1000025_pt1 | contig 121094 bp, 81 predicted proteins | sample 041ome_3_FD_148658 | JGI IMG/M metagenome (GOLD analysis project Ga0181599, IMG submission 148658) | Coastal salt marsh microbial communities from the Groves Creek Marsh, Skidaway Island, Georgia - 041405US metaG (spades assembly) | ecosystem: Environmental > Aquatic > Marine > Intertidal zone...
GACGACGACGACGATGATGACGTGCACGGCGATGACGACGACGTCATCGGTGCGAGGTGCGAGAGGACGACACAGTGATGGTGGTGGTGGTGGTGGTGGTCGTGGTGGTGGTGGTCACCGCGCGAGACGGCGGACGGTGGTGACGCCGCGCGCCGCGAATGGGGAGTTTTCATTCGCCAAGCTCGCGAGCGTGCTGAAGAAGAAGACGCAGAGCGATATCGACCGCGTGTTTAAGGGTACGTCGAAGACGCGGGAGAAATTAGGGATGGTGAATGATGTCTTGGCGCTGTGGAGATTGGAGGATTTTGATGAGACGTTGGATGAGCTCGAGGAGACGCTGTTGGGGGTGGATTTCGGGCCGGGGGTGGCGGGTAAGGTTGTGGATGGCGTGCGGGCGCGGGTGGAGAATGGGGAGGTGAAGACGGCGGAGCAGGTGCGGGAGGCGTTGAAGGCGTCGATTGTGGATGTGTTGACGTCGGTTGGGGATTCTCAAGTCATTGGGTTGAATGAAAATGAAGGCGAACCGAGCGTGATTTTGGTCGTCGGCGTCAACGGAGGCGGGAAGACGACGACGCTCGGGAAATTGAGTCATCGATTCGCTGAAAGTGGGGCAAAGGTGATGATGGTGCCAGGGGATACGTTTCGTGCGGCTGCTGCGGAGCAGCTCGCGACGTGGGCTGAGCGCACGGGGGCGATCATGTCGGATTCTCCGCCAAACACAAAGCCCGGCGCGGTGTGCTTTAAAGCCGTGGACGAGGCGTGCGCCATGGGCGGCATCGATATCGTTTTAGCCGACACCTCGGGGCGATTGCACAACAACTCTGCGTTGATGGATGAATTGATTGGGGTGAAGAAGGCTATCACGAAGCGCATGCCGAGCGCGCCGCACGAAGTGTTGCTCGTGTTGGATGGCACCACCGGATTGAACATGTTGAACCAAGCGCGCGTCTTCGGCGAAGCCGTGGGCGTCACGGGCATCATCTTGACTAAACTTGACGGCACCGCGCGCGGTGGTGCCGTGGTGAGCGTCGTGGATGAATTGGGAATCCCAGTCAAGTTTGTTGGCGTGGGTGAAGGCATGCAAGATTTGCAAACGTTTGACCCGAAATCCTTCGTCGACGCGCTGTTCCCGGATGAATAGTTGAAACGCCAACACGCACGTACATGCGATTGATTTTTTAATAATACTACCGCTGATCTATCATATAAATTTGTATCGTACGTACTGCATGCGTCTTGAGTCGAAATAGTCATTAGAATGGATCGGCGCGCGCGCAAGATGACCTGATGCGGAGGACGAACGTCGAGTCGATAAAATGCAATCGATTTATATTAAAAATTTGAACTTGGGGCGTGTGTCAAATCAAAGAGACATGGCCGCATCGACCATAGCATCCACCGTGATGCCGAACTCCTTGTAAAGGATCGGCGCCGGCGCAGACGCACCAAAGTCATCGTGGCCGATGGACTTGGCGGCGTACTTGGCCCAGCCAAAGGTGGTACCGGCTTCGATGGAGACGGTCTTGGAGCGCATGGCAGCCGGCAAGACAGAGTCTTGGTAGGCGGCGGTTTGGCGCTCGAAGGACTCCCAGCACGGCATGGAGACGACGCGAACCTTCTTGCCCTTGGCTTCGAGTTCGGCGCCAGCCTTGCACGCGAGTTCAAGCTCGGTACCGGTACCGATGAGGATGACGTCGCAAGCTTGGCCCGCGGCGGCACCTTGGACGACGTACGCACCCTTCATGGCACCTTCCATGGAGGTACCCGGAAGGTTCGGCACGACTTGGCGGGAAAGCGCCAAGGTGGTCGGGGCACCGTTCATGGAGTTCTCGACCGCTTGCTTGTAGCAACCCGCGGTTTCGTTACCGTCAGCCGGGCGGCACATGTCCATACCCGGCATGGCGCGGAAGGACGCGACGTGCTCAATCGGCTGGTGCGTCGGGCCATCCTCACCGACACCAATGGAATCGTGGGTCATGACGAAGATGGTACCGGCTTGGGAGAGAGCCGCAATACGCATGGCGCAACGCATGTAATCGGAGAAGATGAAGAAGGTCGCGCAGTACGGGATGATACCCGGGGAGTGCAACTTCATGCCGTTGGCGATGGAGCCCATACCGTGCTCACGGACACCGAAGCGAACGTTGCGCTCGGCCGGAGTATCCTTTTGGAAGTCACCGAATTGCTTCATCAACGTCATGTTGGACGGGGCGAGATCCGCGGAACCACCCATGAAACCCGGGATGGCGCCACCCAAAGCGTTAAGCATGGTTTGGGAGTGGATGCGCGTGGCAACACCCTTGTCTTCCGGAGTGAAAGTCGGGAGAGCCTTGGCCCAGTCAGCCGGGAGCTTACCGGTCATGATGGACTCGAGTTCGGCGGCATCCTCAGCGTACTTGGACTTGTAGGTGGCCCACTTGGCGTTCCATTCGGCTTCGGCGGCGGCGCCCTTTTCGGAGCAATCCATGTACGCCTTGACGGCTTCCGGAACTTCGAATTCACCGTACTTCCACTTCAAGTTGTCGCGGGTAGCTTGGGTTTCATCCTTGCCGAGCGGGGCACCGTGGACATCGTGGGTGTCCGCCTTGTTCGGGGAACCATAGCCGATGAGCGTCGTCACCTTGATCAAAGACGGGCGCGGGTCGTTCTTGGCGGCGTTAACCGCGGCGCGAATGCCTTCAACGTCGGTGTTACCGTTCTCGACGTGCTGGGTGTGCCAGCCGTACGCGTTGTAACGAGCGACAACATCTTCCGTGAAGGAGATGTCGGTGTGGCCATCAATGGAGATGTGGTTGTCGTCGTAGAAGACGATCAACTTGCCGAGGCCCCAGTGACCAGCCAAAGAGGCAGCTTCACCAGACATACCTTCCATGTTGCAACCATCACCCATGATACAGTAGGTGTGGTGGTCAACGATTTCGCAGTCCGGCTTGTTGAAGCGGCCAGCCAAGTGCTTTTCCACCATCGCGAGACCGACGGCGTTGCACAAACCCATACCGAGCGGACCAGTGGTGACTTCGATGCCTTCGGTGATGAAGTTTTCGGGGTGACCCGGGGTCTTGGAATCCCATTGGCGGAATTGCTTGATGTCTTCAATCTGTTTCGTTCGAATCAACACAAAAATAAAACGCATCGTCAGTACACACGCATGCAAATCAATACATCATTCCGCCCATGTGCACCACATGCACACCACCAGTGGTGCGTCGTCAGCCCTGATTTGCGGGCATCCGCGCCGCGCCCACGCCGCGCGCGACGCCGCGCGCGCGCCGTCGACCGGCGATGACGCGCGCACGATTTCACCTCCATATCTCGACCACACCCCTCGGTGACGCACACCAACCACACGCGCGAGACGAGCGACGAGACGACCACACCCCACGCGCGATCGCGTTCGAGATTGGAGCCCTATCTTCAGGGCCTATCCGCGATCGGATTACGCACATGCGCGTAATCACGCGCACACACATGCGACGACGACGCGCACACGACGACGGCGCGATCACACACGCACCGACACAGACGGGTAACCCGTCAAGTGCATCAAAGAATATTGCAACATGCACCCGTGACCGGCGGACAACACGAATCGATCGCGGTTAAACCACTTCGTGTTCTTCGGGTTGTGCGTCATCGCTTCGCGGAAAATCACGTAGCCCATCGGCGCGCACCCCATGGGCAAACCCGGGTGACCAGAGTTGGACTTGTTGATGGCATCGATGGCCAAGAAACGAACGGTGTTGATGCAATCGTTGATCGTTTCCGTCTTGGCGCCCGCCGGGGCGGCGACCGTGCCCGCAGCCGCGCGAACGACGGAGCGCTTCGCCGACGCCTTGGGCGCCTTCGTGCGCGCGAGCGGCGCGGTGCGCGCGATGGCTTGGGTGGAAGAGAGAACCGCGGACATGTTATCGACCGTGAGGTTGGGTGTGATGTAAAAAGAACTTTTACGTCGTGATACTTCGCTCGCGGTGACGTGCGGAGAGTGACGTCGCGGGGCGACGGACACAGGTATTTTTTTGCCCCGTCGTCGCCTCGTGGCGCTGCGCCACACGTTTTGGTTTTACGGGTTTTACCCTACCCCCGTGGGGTGGTGGTGAGTCGTAGTGTATGGAATTTTGAACCCGTGACGCGGTCATGTGTGATTGTTTTGTCGAGCGCGCGGGGGCACGCGTGGTTTATTCATAGGTTCATAGGTGTATATGTGATATAGTATGAAAAGAAGGGGTGACCCTCGCCCATGGATGGGGTTTCCCCCCGATGGACGATGGACGACGATGGACGATGGACGATGGACGATGGACGATGGACGCGGGTTCGAGGTGCGCTTTTTGCATCCTGTCCTCGATGGATGGATCGGATGGATGGGGTGTGTGTGGTACATATAACAAACAAATAAACAAATAAATCAGAAGAAGACGAAGAAGAATTGTGGTGCATGACGACGACGTGCATGACGACGCACGCAGGTGTCGGCGGGCGCGGGACGGGCGTCACGCGTCCGAATGCGGGCGACCCGACGGGACAAAGCCGACGGATGATTTCGTCGTCATATTTCTGGGCGAATACGAGTCCAGAGCGTCACCAGAAGTCATGAATTCTTTGAAACTCGCGTAGCGCGGTTGCCAGTTGAGTTGTGCGCGCGTCCAGGGGTTGGACATGGCGCGACCGAGGGGACCATCCGTCTTGGTGAAGACGGGCGCGGCGCCGTCGGCGTACGCGCCGCTCGCCAAGGTGAGCGTCGCTATGTCGCCGCGCGTGACGGGGACGCCGTCGGTGCCTAAATATACCGTAGAGGACGATCCAGAATTGAGTGCGGCGACGCATAAACTCGCGGCGTCTTCGTAGTGAATTAAATTCACCAACGCGTCGGCGCGCGAGTCCAACGAAGGCGCCTTTAAAAAGTACTTGTGCGCCCCCCGTTCGGAGTGGTATAACCCGGCTAATCGGCACACCAATCCGCCGGCATCGAGCACGGCGCTTTCGGCAAGTAACAATCGATCCACGCGCGGGCTTTCACCGACTTCATACACCTTGGAGGTTTCGTCGCACGCCTCGCCAGCTTCGTTGGCGTACACGGCGCTCGAGCTCGTAAACACAAACGCCCCTTCTTTGTTCCAATATTTTAACGCCGAACGCACTTCTGCGACGTAATCTTCACTTCCACTAGGTGGTGCACTAAATACTACATACGGAAACGTACGATTCGCGCTCGGCTCGTCGGCGTCGAACGCCTTCACGCGCGGCGCAACGCCCACGGAGACCAAGCCGGCGTGGCTCGTATCGGTGTTTGTTTGCCCGACAACCACGGCGCCCGGGAACTTTTCGAGCCACTGCTGGCAGATTTTCGTGCCAAGCACACCTGGTCCGACGACCAAGAGATCTTTCGTGTGCGCAGAAGACGTGGGCGCGCGTGAGCCGGCGGCGCTCGAGGATGCGAGGGCGAGGCGTCCGCTCGACGCGAGGGCTCGCGAGGACAACGCCGACGTTGACGTCAACGACGGGCGCGCGCGCACATGCGACGCAATGAATGCGGGGTTAGCCATTCGTATACGTTACCGAGCGAGGAGTGCGAACGCAAGCGTGTGTCAGCGGGATGCAGAAGGGCGCGAGGCGCAGTGTGATGGAGGCGACGGCTCGCTCGCTGCACAAATTATGTTACAACTGTGGTTTTAGGAAACACGCCCAGTCTCTTTTTTCTCTCTCTCTTTCTCCCTCTCTCTCTGCCTATGCGGCACGCGCGGCGAGTGAATCTACGCGACTCCATCGCTCGCGTCGCGCCTCGTCCTCTTCTAAGCGCTTCTTTTGGTCTAATTTCCACTTTTCGTGACACTGGTCAAACAACTCTGGGTCCATTTCTTGAAGCATTTTACGAACGTTTATCGTGAGCCCACCGACGACGGGATTCCAATGATTCATCGCATTCTTCTCTAATGCACCAAAACACACGGGTAAGAGCACGTGACGATGCTGCGCCACCAAGTTGACGATGTAATCATTGTTCCACAAAAACAACGCGCGCTCGGCGACTTGAAAGTGCGTCGAATTGATGCACATGGATATTTGTTTAAACAACGGCACCATAACTTCGGCAAACTGTGCGCTTTGTGTGAGCTCTAATACCTCCTCGAGTTCGCCCAAGATGAGCACTTCTTTCTGCGAATTCGTCACTGGCCAGTACTTTAACAAACCTCGAATCACGACATCCGCCATGTGTGGATCCTTTTCTACAAACTGCGTGATGCAGTACAAAAGTTGTGAATGATACATGCCCACGCATTTAGGTTTATGCAGCGGTAACAGTGCCCTTTGCAAGAATGTTTTGTGTTCATCCTTGAGCGGTAATGCGAACCCATTGATGATTGAGCCGAGAATCTCCAATAACTCTGCGATGCCATTGTGTTTCTCCGTCTCATAAATGAAGCGAAAGAAAATGTTGTTGATTGCTTTTCGAATGAACGGGCGATGAACCATAAACTTGCCATAGATTCGATGGAGAATCGTCTTCAAGTAATCCCGCTCACGTGGATCTTCACTGTCGAACAACTCGAGCAAACGCAGCACGAATGACTGATCGATGTACGTCTTGCCGCTCTTGATGTCAATGTCATTCGCTACGACGTAGCGCAACAAAAACTCGTACACGATTTGCAAGTGCGGCCATGAATCTTCCAGACTCGGCTCTTCGTCTTCGGGATCAAACATCGCCGCTGTGCACAATCCAGTTTGCTCCGAACTAGTCGGTGGTAGCGTGCGAAACAAGTTTTGACTGAGCATGTAGTTAATATCGTCCAGCAACGCCTCGGTAAACTTGCCTTGACCTTGATTGACGTAGTCGACAATCTCTAGCAACGTTTGACGCTTTATCTCCTTCTCTCTAGTGAACACCGTGGGGTCGCTAAAGTCGAAACAATACGAACATAACTGCAGTTTTTTCCCAAACAACGCCTCGCGCTCGTTCGGCGGCACATCTCTAAACAAAAACAACGGCTTGTTCTTGTCGTACAACCGCTCCAGCGTCGGCATCTTTGTCCTGGGATCGGGGCTATTCCTACCATTCCTTGAACCCAAACCACCAGAAAGTTTACGCAATCCACCCGCGGCGTGTGCTGCGGCACCTGCCACGCGATTACCCCACCCACCACCACCACTAGACTCGCCCCCACCACCGCCGCGTTTCCCGTCGCCCACGCCGAGCGTCCCCATCGCCCGCGTCGCCGCCCGCACGCCTTCACCCGATGCCACCGTCGTCGTCGTACCCTCAGCCGTAGCCGTAGCCGCCGACGACGACGACGACGCACCACCACCATCACCACTCGACCCATCCCGTGCAGACACCACCGACGGAATAGTTTCGTTTTCCCGACGTCGCCCAATGCCGCTCAACTGTTTCTTCACATTCTTCAACATTTCTCCCGCCTCGCGTCGCGTCGCACACACAACACCAACCGCTCAACACGACCGACCGACAACGACGTCGACGACGACACCACCACCACCCAAGCACACCACCCGCGAGCTCACGCCGAGGACACCACGCGCACGCGCGCGCGCAATCAATCAATCGCCACCCGCGCGTTCGATCGATCGATGAATCACCCGAGCCGCGCAATCCAAATCCAACGACGCACCGCGTGCGCGAATCCCGAACCGCGCGCGTCCGCGAAAAATCACGAACCACGCGCTCGCACGAAATCACGCCTTCGCGTCCTCCTCGTCTTCGCGCGGTTGTCTGTGTCGACGATCGTCGCGCCATCACCCGCGCGGAACGACGTGGATATTTCGTGTCGGGCGTCACGCACACAGTTCCGACTGTCCGACTGTCCGACTGTCCGACTGTCCGACACCCGCGGTGGACGAGCGCCTACATACGTATATAAAGAGTAAAAAAAGAGTGACTGAATCAGATTGAAAACGACGACATCTAGAGCGAGGGGTATTATGACATAAAGAAGGTTTATTAACCTTATGTAGGTACAGTATATATCGCACACGTCCGTCGGCGACGTGTATGCGAGGCGGCGCACGTCCGCGACGGTTGACGTCGTCAGTGCGCGACGGGGCGACTGGCGCAAAGGACCAGGTGTGGGTACAGGTTGAGGCGATAATAGCGCGTGCGATGCGTGGAGGGGTGTATCGATCGCCGTGGACGTGTGGGTTGGATGCGATGATGACGATGCGCGACCGTGGTGATGATGATGATGGTGACGCTCGCGACGGTCGCGACGGCGTCGGGGAGAGGAGGTGTATTTATAGCACGTCGAGCGCGGCGTTGAGGTCGATGTCGATGCGTGAGATGTTATCGGTATCGTCGTCGTCGTCGACGTCGTCGTCGTGTGTGATGTTTTATGATGTCATGTCGCCATCGGGTGATGGGGGTGTTGGTGAACTCGCCGGTCGGGATGAGGAGGAGGAGGAGGCGCGACGACGGGCGGCGTTGGACGCGTTTGAGTCGTCGGTGAGCGCGTTGTGCGGAGGATGTTTTGATCTCGATCGGTGTGGTGATGAGGATGATATGGATGATATGGATGATATGGAGCGTGTGGTGGTTGATGACGAACGCGAGGAGGATGAGGACGACGACGATGAGTACGATGATGATGGTTTGAGATTTCCCGCGGGTGCGTTTGACCAAGAACATCCAAGACGAAGCGGCGGAGAGACGAGACATGGGAAAACCAAATCGTCGCAATTGGCACCACGTTCGCGTCATCGACTGCGTGTGCACGTGCGAACAAATACGAATTCGATGACGCGTATCGTGGTGAAGACGACGGCGGAGAAACTCGACGATGGCTATAAATGGCGCAAGTATGGAAATAAGTGGGTGCGAGGCGCTTCGCATCCACGCGCGTATTATAAATGCACGAGCGACGGTGGTGTCGGTGTTTTACAAAAACACGTCGAGCAACTCGAAACAAAATGTTCTTCTACTAGTGCTTTTGGTGTACAGAAGTGGTATTTGGTGACGTATTACGGGCGCACACCCGATGCGTCGCAAGCGCTCCTCGAACGTCTGTACGAGCGTTTTCGTGCGAGAGAGAGAGAGCCCTCGAGTTGCATCGGCTCCGTGGAAATGATTGCGCGATAGGACAAATATATAATGCGTCAATGTATTGATGAATTTGTTATTAAATCATGTGTAGTGAGCGTGTATCTTCTACCAACGCGAACCACCGCCTCGGCTGGGTTCGTCTCGACGCGGAGGCGCGTACTTGCCATCCCCGCGATCCGCGCCACCATCTTCTCTACTACGGCTCGGCTCCCATCTCTTAGGTTCGTAACGGTCGCCACCACCTCTACCAGCGTCGCGATCACCACCAAAACCTCTACCCGGCTCGCGATCGCTAAAGCTGCCGCCGCCACCGCGTCTGGGCTCATAGCGGTCGCCGCCACCTTCGCGAGAACGCGGAGCCCACCTGTCGCCGCCGCCTTCACGAGCGGGCTCGCGTCGATCGCCAAAGCCAGCGCTCGAGCCAGAGCGTCCCCATCGATCATCGCCGCGAGGCTCTTCGCGTCTACCAGAGTCACGATCTCTGTTCGCGGCTTCTTCTTCTTGCTTACGTCGGCGCTCGGCTTGCTCGATGCGATCCTTTTCGCGCTTCTCCTTTTTAACCACCTCTTCAATGTCTTGAAGGCGCTTGATGTACGCGCGCTTCGCCTCAAGTAAGCGTTCAGCTTCACGCTTCTTCTTCAACGCCACGAGTTCCTTGGCACGTTGTTCTTCAAGCGCGGCGAATTCGTCGGCACGACGAAGCATAATAGCGCGCGCAAATTCCGCGCGCGAGCTCTCCATGCGCATCAAGCGTTGCTTCTCGGCGTGATCGGCTTCCCACTTGGCGCGGTGCTTGGCCGCCATTTGCACTTGCTGCTCGGCGTGGAACTTCTCATCATCCACGGAACGCTCCTTGTAAGCCTTTTCAATCAACGGAATGCTTTCTTCGCGCTTGGCGCGCTCGACATGATCCATCACCTTGGCGAGCTTCAAGAGCTTGCGTTCTTGCTCTTGACGCGCCTTGATTTGCTCTTGAATGGCGTCTTGCATGATGGCACGCTTGTCGAGGACAACACCGTCTTCGAGCTTAGTCGGGGCCTTCTTACCCGCGCGCTTGGCTTGCTCGGCGAGCATTTCGAGCGCTTCTTGCTTCTCCTTTTCTTCCATCTCAGCGCGGATTCTCGCCTCTTCACGCGAACGCGCTTCTTGCTCAAGACGCTTGGCTTCATTCTCTTCGTGCTTTCGCTGAGCAGCGAGACGCTTGGCTTCCTCTTCCTTTTCTTGCGCGGCTGCAGCACGCTCGGCTTCTTCCTTACGGCGTTCGATGACAACCTTGCGCGCCAACACGCGCTTGTGTTCAGCTTCGATGGCGGCGCGCAATTCGGCGCCGAGGGCGTGTGCAGCATCCGTGGCCGGAGCCTTCGGCGCGAGCTTGCCCATGCCCTCTTGAAGGAGCTGCGCGGCACGAGAAAGATGGTTCTTGATGAAATCGGTCTCGAGACGATCACCGACAAAGTTGAGCGAGCCAGTCTGGTGGTCAATGCGAACCGAGATGTAACCGCTGCGCACGGCTTGCACCAAAATGCGTTCAACTTCGTGGTACGGCATGAACGGTACGGCAGACTTCAACGAGTCAATCTTCATCGTCTCGAACACCTTAGATTGCTGGTGAACCATACGCACGATACCGAGCGAACGGAGACGCGGCAAGAAAGAGTTGAAGTTGAAAGATGAAACCGGCGACGCTTCGCTGACTTCAATGGTCGTCCCTTGAAGAATGGCAAACAGTGCATCAGCTCGCTTGCACATGTCAAGCGGCGAGAAACTTTGCTCCATGAGCGTATACAACTGCCTGACATCACCGTCTACCTTGCCGAGCAAGCCAGAACGTTTGATTTCGGCAACTAACAACTCACGAGACAACACGTCGTCAACGTTGCGAGAGCGGTCAACTTGGTAGCCCAAGAGGCTGGCCATGCGGGCATCGCGGTCAACCTGGTTGTCAGAATCAATCTCGCCGAATATGGACTTTTCCTTGTACGGCGTGATGCACATTGCGGCCAACACCACGCCAGAAGCCAAAGCACGTTCGTCTTCAGGCGTCAGGCTACGGTTGTACATCTTGCTCACGCTGTACAACTTCATCCACGCGTACGCGTTGTGAAGATAGTTTTTGCCAGTCCAGAAAATTTCCGTCAACTTGGCAAAGTACAACGCCATCATCTGCGGCTTTGGCGAACGGCGAACTATTAACATCAATCCATGGATGTCTTCCACCGATCGGAACGCTTCTTGCCACATCTCAAGTGTCGTCGCCGCCTTGAGCTGTTCGAATCGCACCTCCATGTAGAGGTTTTGCGTCTCGGGCAAACTCAAGTCTGGGCGATCACGCATATCCCGGTACTTGATCATGTTGTTCAAGTGTGAGCGCAACAAATCGCACACGCGTCTGAACTCAGTCGTGCGCTTGTGCTTCAAGCAAAACTTAAACGCATCCTTCACGACGAGGGCGTACAAACCTTCGAGCTTGTTGTTGTTGCGCAAAATGTCCAGCAAGTTTCTGTACGTTTCCCACAAAAACTTAAACCACGGCGTGACGGTTTCCTGTTCCGTAGCTTCGTTCTCGTTGTCGATTTGGTACGCCTTGAGCATCAAACTCTCCGGGGTGAATTCCGCTTCCAAATCGACTCCGGCGTCGAGCTGCGAGCCAAACGCCTCTTGCGCGCCCTCCGCCTTCTCCGTAGAAAGCTTCAAAAACTTCTTCACGACTTCTTCAAGCGACTGCACATTCACCAACAAGCACGTATTACGATACTGCATCAGACCATCTTTGCACAACCGTCCGCGCTTGAGGTCCACGCACAACTCGACGTACTTGAACATCACTTCTTCGAGAACCTTTGTCCACTGTCGGTTTCTTCGACTCGTGACAATCTCATGCAACGCTTGTAGCGCCGCTTGTTTTTGCCCGACATTTATCAACTCCTCCTATATACATACAGCACAAAGCACACGAAAACAACATCCGGTCAGTTTAACATTCATCACCACTCGTTTGGATCTTCAAACTCGCCCACGGGTTTCCTCACCCGCGCGCGTCTGTACAAAACCTTCACCGAAGCACGCGCCCCGCAAACCCATCTGCGACGCTACCGTCACCCACGCACGCATCACCATCGTCTCCAACCCCACCACCCGCACATCCCACCACACACGCACGCACGCGCGCGCGCCGTCGTCATGCACTTCAAATCACCATCACATCCTCCAGGGTTCTCGCGCGATCGCTCGCGCCGTCCCATCGCACATCACATCACACGTACCGCGCGTTTGATCGCATTCTCCGGGCGCGCAAAGTTGCCCATATATCGAGACATTTTACCCGCCGCGCACTCGCGCGCAGCCGCGGCGATGAGTGCGGTCGCATCGTCGACCGTCGTCGTCGAGAGGCTGGCGGCGTGCGGCGTTCGGACAGTCGGAACCCCAGAGGCCCAGAGCATCGATCGATCGCGAACGAACGCGCGTTCAGTCGATATTCCGCATCGATCGATCGCGCATTCGATCGAGTATCGACATCGATCGAGCGTACGCACGTGCAGAAGTGGCGCCGCGCGCGCGCGGTGTCGGTACACCGACGCGCGCGGTGGGGCGACGCACGGACGCGAGCGCGGGTGCGCGTGCGCGAAAACGCAGCGACGCAGACGGCGCGCGCGCGCGAGGGCGAGGGTGAGCGCGCGAGGTGCGTGATTCGAACGCCGAGGTGGTGGTTACGCGTGGTAATCCAATCCATCGATCGGTCGCGCGGGTGCGATAATGTCGTCGAGGGATGAGGCGATGATGGATGCGGTGATGGATATGAAGATGACGACGACGACGACGACGACGACGACGGTGTCTGGGCGCGGGCGACGACGAGCACACGAACGATCGGCGAGTGATACCTTTGAGTTTGTGCAGTCTAGCGCGTGGGCGAGCGGGGCGACGGCGAGCGCGAGTTCGAGCGCGACTCGAGGTGGAAGACCGCCTGTGCACGCACGATCGCGATCGTTCGCGGAACCACCGAGTTTAGGGGTTGTTCTAGAAAATGAGCCGGGTATTGCGGGTGAGACCGAGTACGAAGGCGAAGATGAGGGCGAGGAAACAAAGAAGGGAGGCAAGGCGCGCGACGACGACGAGCTCACAGAGGAAGAAAAGCGCTTACGACGCGCGCAAGCCAATCGATTATCGGCGGCTAAGTCAAGGATGAAAAAACTTCGACGATTAGTTGAGCAAGAGCGCGAGGTGGATGAGAAAACGACGCGAGTGACGGCGTTACGCGCGGCGGTTGAAGAGTTGCGCGTCAAGCACGCCGAGTTGGCGGCGCGCAACATGGAATTACAAGCGATGCATCAAGCTTCGGCTGGAATCGTGTCTTCAGTGGTCGAACCCGTGGTTGATATCGATATCGACGCTTCGATAGAACTCATTCATTCCCTCGGCTACGTCGACGATACATTTCAAGACATGTCAATCGACAGCGGAGCGCTGCTTCGTTCATCATCCGTCGAACGCGCACTGTACGAAAGCACCGATTCCTTCTTCGCCGCTACGCCCCCGCGTCCATCCCGCACGACTGGTAATCAGTCATAGAACAACCGCATCGCGGTTTTGTGTGTAACATGTTAGATGTAATTGTGTGTATATACTCCGTCGCTCCGCACACCTCGACACGTTGGGACACACCATGACAGATAAAGAAGCCGACAAGGTACGACACAGTTCACATATAGCATATTCATCTTTACTCCTGTACACGCATTCTGACCGTCGCTTTCGTCACAGACAGAGGTATATTTACGTTATCTTCCGCGCACCGCCACGGAGGCCCGCATCCGAGAAATGCTGAGTTCCGCCGGGGAAATCACGCGTGTATGGATTTCAAAAGACAAAACCACCGATGAATGCAAAGGCTACGCATTTGTGAACTTTAGGAAGAACGCCATGGCGCGTAACGCGGTATTGCACTACAACACGTGGCCCAAGAATCACATGGATGGAAAGAATGTCGTCATAGAGCCCGCCAAGGCGTGGGACGACGGCAAGAAAGAAATCGCCATGTGCACGTACGGTTTAGAATGCTCCAAACCTGATTGTTATTTTCGTCACCCGGCGGGATGGGCGCACGCCCCGGTGACGGCGACAAAGTCGAGCAGCGGTGGCTCAAAGACCAAGGGCGGCGGAGCGCCAGCCGCCGGCGGCGTCGACGGCGGCGTGCGCAAGAAAAAGGTGCGCTCAAAAACGCGTCTCGGCGCCAAGGCGCGTCAACGCGCGAAGAAACGCGCTGAAAAAGAATCCGCTGGGGAATGATTGTCATCGCGCGCACGCGCACATAGCTTCGTTGTATAGAAAATGTCATAGATGTAGGCCAAAAACGTAGTGCACAGAACCCGCGCTCAGAACGCGCCTCGCGACACACAACGCGACGTCATCAGCGCGCGCGCACGCGTACACTCATAGATAGACATAGATAGCTCATTGACACGCCCGCGCACACCAAGATGGGGATTCTAGAGAAGATTAAAGACATCGAGCTCGAGATGAGCCGAACGCAAAAGAACAAAGCCACCGAGGGACACTTGGGGATTTTAAAGTCAAAGCTCGCCAAGTTGCGCACGGAGCTGTTGAATCCACCGAAAGCGGCGGGAAGCGCTGGAGAAGGTTTTGATGTCGTCAAGTATGGACACGGACGCGTGGCGCTGATTGGGTTTCCATCTGTTGGGAAGTCTACGTTGCTTTCGGCGTTGACCGCGACTGAGTCCGAGGCTGCGGCGTACGAGTTTACGACGTTGACGTGTATTCCTGGTGTTATTCATTACAACGATGCGAAGATTCAGTTGCTAGATTTACCAGGGATAATTGAAGGTGCAAGCGAGGGCAAAGGTCGTGGACGGCAAGTCATCGCCGTGGCCAAGTCGAGCGATTTGATTTTAATGGTGCTCGACGCGTGCAAGAGCGAGGCTGCGAATTCGAGATATGCGCATAAAGATATCTTGACTAGAGAATTAGAAGCCGTCGGGTTGAGGTTGAATCAAAAACCGCCGGGGATTTACTTGAAGAAGAAGAAAGCCGGCGGCGTGCAAGTGAATAATACCGTCCCGGGCGGGTTGACAAAGATTGACGACAAGACGGTGTTGAAAATTTTACAAGAGTACAAAATCCATCACGCCGAAGTTTTATTTCGCGAAGATTGCAACGTTGATCAATTGATTGACGTTCTAGAGGGAAATAGAAAATATGTGCGGTGTTTGTACGTGTACAATAAAGTCGATGCACTGACTATTGAAGAAGTCGACACGTTGAGCCGACGACCAGATTCGGTGTGCATTTCGTGCTACATGAATCTCGGCATGGACCACTTGCTCAAGCGCGTGTGGGACGCTATGGGTCTTGTGCGCGTGTACACGAAGAAAATGGGCGAAAAAGCAGACTTCGAAGAACCCGTGGTACTCAGTGAAGGTCGTGGCGGCACGAAGGTCACGCACTTTTGCTCCCAGCTCCACGCCGAGCTCCCCAAGCAACTAAAATACGCCATCGTCTGGGGCACCTCCCCGAAACACATGGGGCAGCGCGTCGGTCTTCGTCACGCCCTCGAAGACGAAGACGTCGTGCAGGTGGTAAAATCAGATTCGCATCTCCTAGAAGGTGTCGGTCGATTTTCCACAACCAAGCGCAACGATCCGGCCAAATTAGCCGATCGAGTCAAGAAAACTAAACTCAAGACGTAAGGCGCGCGTCGCATTTTTGTTCGGCGCGAGCCTCCACCATTCAACCGCGACGCACGCCGCCGTCATCGCGAACATCCACATTTGTAATACCGTTATGATAGCATTAGCCTTCAATATCATCGTCGCCACGCATAGCGTCGTGACGACGCGACGACAACGACATGGACTATGGACTCGGTCCGCGCTTGACTTGACAACTGAAAAAAAACTTTCAAACCACGCCACCTCGTGACCCCGTGCGTCACTCGCGTCCACACCGCGTGGCTCGCAGCGTCCCGCACCGCGCATTGCAGTGCGTGTAAATCACACACACACGCGCACACGCACGCGTCATGCCCCCGGCGGACGCTAAAGACGGCGACGTCGTCGTCGACGAACACATCGATCCCGAGGATGAAATCGCCTTTGAAGACGCCGACGATCAGGATGACGACGGAACGGCGAATGATGATAGCGATTACGACAGCGAAGCCGAGGTGAGATATATGGTGTGACTTGATTCTACGCGTTCGTTCGCGTTTGGTCGATGATGACGGCGACGGTGGCGTCTCTCGAAGCGAGATCTTGCACGTGATGGCGGTGATCTATCTTGACCGAGGTTTAAACTACGAGACGCCGGGCGCGACGGTTGTCTTCGACGGCGACAATGTTGACATAATGATTGATTAAATGACTGACGAGGGATTTTTGCGTTTCGTGCGCAGGAGTTACAATCCCCTGGTGGAGCTGACGTGGCGAAAGCCGAACGAGAGCGGTTGCGAGAGTTGAAGCGCGCGCAAACGGCGGAGCTCGAGCGCGTTCGCGTGGAACAAAATGCAAAGATTGCGCATGAAAATAAGGCTGGGAAGTGGAAGTTTTTGCTTGCTCAAACTGAGGTTTTTGCGCACTTTTTGTCTGGCACGAAACAAGCGCAAGCGGCGGCGAACAAGGGGAAACGAGGACGGAACAAGGGCTTGGCAGAAGAGGCGGAGGACGCCGAGCTCGTGGAACAAGCGGAGGAGCACCAAGCCGTGCGTTTGACGTCGCAACCGACGTGCATCAAGTTTGGTAAGATGCGCGAATATCAGATCGCTGGTTTGAACTGGATGATCAAGTTGTTTGATAGCGGTATTAACGGTATCTTGGCGGATGAAATGGGTCTCGGGAAGACGCTTCAAACAATTTCTTTGCTCGGTTACTTACACGAGCACCGCGGTATCACTGGACCGCACATGGTGGTTGTCCCTAAATCCACGCTTGGTAACTGGATGAACGAGTTCAAGCGTTGGTGTCCTGTCATTCGCACGTTCAAATTCCACGGTAACGCCGAGGAACGCGAAGCGCAAAAGGCAAAGTATTTGGTTCCGGGTGGCTTCGATGTGTGCGTCACGTCGTACGAAATGGTCATCAAGGAAAAGAATGCGTTGAAGAAGTTCCACTGGCGTTACATCATCATCGATGAAGCCCATCGTTTGAAGAATGAAAATTCGCGTCTTTCCATTGTACTCAGAATGCTCAAGGCGAATAACCGCATGTTGATCACTGGTACACCACTTCAAAACAACCTTCACGAACTTTGGGCATTGCTCAACTTTTTACTTCCCGAAGTGTTTGGTAACGCTGGTCAGTTCGACGAGTGGTTTTCAAACGTCGAAGATGGTGAAGGTGGATCTGAAGCCGTTGTTTCTCAGCTCCACAAAGTCTTGCGGCCCTTCTTGTTACGTCGTCTCAAGACTGAAGTTGAAACGTCTCTTCCACCGAAGAAGGAAACGATTCTCAAGATTGGTATGACTGAAATGCAGAAGACGTTTTACAAGCGCATCTTACAAAAAGACATCGACATTGTGAACAGTGGTGCTGATCGATCCCGTTTGTTGAACATCGTGATGCAACTTCGTAAGTGCTGCAACCACCCATACTTGTTCCAAGGCGCTGAGCCAGGTCCACCGTACATCACCGGCGATCATCTCATCGAGAGCTCTGGTAAGCTCGCACTTTTGGACAAGCTTCTTCCGCGCTTACAGAAGCGTGGCAGTCGTGTGCTGATCTTTTCCCAAATGACTCGTTTACTCGACATCTTGGAAGATTACTTGATGTACAGAAACTACCAGTACTGCCGCATCGATGGGAGTACGGATGGCGATGTTCGTGAAGACCACATTGACGCGTTCAACAAGGAAGGTTCTGAGAAGTTTTGCTTCTTGCTTTCGACGCGTGCTGGTGGTTTAGGCATCAATCTTGCAACTGCGGATACTGTCATCATTTATGACAGCGATTGGAACCCTCAGATGGATCTTCAAGCGATGGATCGCGCTCACCGGATCGGTCAAAAGAAGGAGGTGCAAGTCTTCCGCTTTTGCACCGATGGTTCTGTTGAAGAGAAGGTAATTGAGAAGGCTTACAAGAAGCTCGCTCTCGATGCCTTGGTCATTCAGCAAGGTCGTTTGCAAGAAAACAAGAAGAACCTTGGCAAGGATGAACTCTTGGCCATGGTTCGATTTGGGGCGGAGAAGATTTTCGACTCTTCAACGTCGACTATTACCGACGAAGATGTCGACGCAATCATGGCTCGCGGTGAAGAAGAAACCAAGGCACTCAATAGCAAGATGCAAGGTTTCACTGAAAAGGCGATTCAGTTCTCTATGGGTGCTGAACAATCGCTCTACGAGTTTGAAGATGAGGATGACAAGAAGGATATGGTGCTTCCTGAGGGCATCGACATGAAATCCATCATCAGTAGCAACTGGATCGATCCGCCGAAGCGTGAGCGTAAGAAGAATTACAACGAGACTGAGTACTATCGCAACGCCATGTCTCAAGCCGCACGTCCTGCCAAGACGGGTCCGAAGATCGCCAAGTTGCAGCAAATGCAAGACTTCCAATTCTACAACCAGCCACGAATTCAAGAAATTTATGACAAGGATGTCCGACGCAAGACGTATGATTGGAACAAGTCCAAGCAGCAAGAAGATGCCTCCTTGGAAGCGGTTCCAACTGCAGTCCCTACCGAGGACGACGCTAACGCACCCCCTGCCATCACGGATGAAGAGAAGGCTGAGATGGATACGTTGCTCTCGCAAGGTTTCACGGAGTGGACCCGCCGTGATTTCCAAGCGTTTTGCCGCGCATGTGAAAAGCATGGTCGCGACGACATTGAAAAGATTGCCGGCGATGTTGAAGGTAAAACGCTCAAGGAAGTCAAAGATTATAGCGCGATGTTCTGGAAACGATACGAGGAGGTTGCCGATCACGAGCGCATCATTGGAAACATTGAAAAGGGTGAGCAAAAGATTCAGCGTCAAGCGGATATGCTCAAGGCGGTGCGCGAAAAGATCGCCATGTACAAGAACCCGTGGCGCGAATTGAAGTTGACTTACGGTCCGAACAAGTTCAAATCTTTCACTGAAGAGGAAGATCGTTTCTTGCTGTGCTCCATTCCGGAGGTTGGCTTTGGGAACTGGGATGAGCTGAAGGCCCAAATTCGTCAACACTGGCAATTCCGCTTTGACTGGTTCATCAAAAGTAGAACGCCGAAGGAACTCGGTCGTCGCGTCGAAACATTGATCTCTCTCATTGAAAAGGAGATGAGCGAGCCGAAGAAGCGTGAAGCCGATGAAGACGCTCAAGGGAGCGCAGAGAAGAGGGCGAAAGCTGATGACGACGAAGACGCAATGGAGGCATAGCGTTTCGACGTTTTGGTGACTCAAGACTGGCTAAGCACCCAAACGCATCACACCCACAACCTTTGTAGCAAATCGATTTGTCCGTTTAATTGAGATAACGCATTACATTTTAAGAAACGAACCTCCTGATAGTTTAACGGCGTAACGCGACAGCCCGAGACGGGGACATCATCGGCACACCCTCGTCGTGCGCGCTGAAGGGGTGGATGACGTCTTCGACAGAAAAGGCAGTTTCAGCAATCACGCCAGCGCGCGACGATGCTGAGATTTTTTGCGCCATAGTTGGTGTTGATACACTCTTTTCGAAGAGCAAGCACTCGCCAAATTCAATCGAGCGATCAGCCTTCGCCGACGTGGGCGGGGGCGTGTGCATGGCGGCGCGCTTTGCATCGATGAGCTGATGCGCCTTGTGCACGGCGGCATTGGCGCGTTGTACGCCGGTGTTCGTGAGCTTCCCGAGCGCCATACGCGTCGGCGTCGTCGCGCGTTGCGGAGAAGCCACACGTTTAGACGCTGTAGATAAAACTTTGTTAAATCTGTCGGTACGCGCCGCGCCAACAGATCTGCCGCTGTTTGCGAGCATCAACAAGCGCGTCGGTTCATTCACCGCCAAGCGCGGATTGTGTTCCCACTCGCACTCCTCCAATCGAACTTCTTCATGCTTCACCGCATTAGGCTTTTGCTCGGGTTCAATAACCTCAATCGTCACTTCGTTATCCATATCACTCACCAACCCAATGACTTCGGCTAAGAAATCTTGCGGACTCTTTTCCCGATACGTCACCAACTCGTCCCGCCACTTGCGCACCACGAGTTCGTGTCTCGCGCACTTTGCATTCAAGTCACTCTTCAACACAGTCACTGAATCTCGCAATTCTCTGTTCTCAACAACCATATTCGCTCGCATGCGTTCCATGTCCTCTAACATCCGTTCAATCGTGTTCTTTTCTTGAATCACCGCATCAAGTTTCGTCTCCGCGTCTCGCGCCTTTTGCTCCATCGCCTTCAACACATCCTTGATCCCATCCACGCGAGCCTTCGACGCCGCGTCTCGCGCCTCGTCATCGAACATCGACGACGAGTTAGATCGTTTAGATTTACCATTGTTCTTCACTCTAATCACCACCGTACCGAACGCGGCGGCGCCAAAAACGAACACCGCCACCATGGTTTTCGCGCGAGGGGAACGACCCGACGGTTGACGTCCTCCAATGTGTATCGCTCTCGCACGACGACGACGACGACGAATGCGCGTGCGACGGCGAATGCGCGTGCGAGAGGGAACGTTTTACGTCTCTTTCGGCGTCACGCACGGCGTCGTCGCGCACTGCGATACACGGCGACGGGTCGGCGCGGTGTGACGCGGTACGGCAGTACGGGAATTGAATGGACATTTTTCCAGTCATTTGGCTCGTGGCTCGTGGCTCGTGGCTTGTGGCTCGTTTTATTACAACAATACAACTATTCTAGCGGCGTTTTCGATGGCGACGGAGGCACCGATCGGGACATGTATCGACGAATGATTGGAACGGCGACGTCGTCGTCGTCGCTGTCCGCGTGCACGTCGTCGATGTCGGGACGGCGCGCTCGGGACCGCCAAACAGTTTGGCCGGCTCTCGCAAACACCGCGAGGGAGGACGGCTCGTTTACCACCAAACGAGGTTTATGTGCCCACGTGATTAGAGGAAGTTCGACGTGCTCCCAGTTATTTGGACGAGCGCGCTTTTTCTGCGGCGTCGTGGGAGCGGATTCCACGACATGAGACGGCGGAGCCGCGGCGGCGGGCGCAGAGAGAGAGAGCTCGCGCTCGGCGTATTCGCGCCGCGCGTCTGCGACTCGCGCATTGTGTTCTGCGTCTCTTAGCGCCTTACGCACTGTATCTATGTCTGTGCTATCTTTCGTTGCATCGCTCGCATCGTTCGCCGCGGCGTCGTCATCCGAGCGCGCCTCGCGCCGACGCCGTGCTCTACCAATGCAAAAGCCCGCCATTCCACCGATGACGACACCGATGACGCCTACAACGGCGTCGTGCGCACCGAAACGTCGCGTGCGCCAATGTTTTCGCCCGCAATCGTCATCACCCCCATCAGGCGCCGACGTCGACGCGGCGCGCGCGTGCGTTGTACCCAACCGTCTCATCTTGTGCGTTCACCCGTTGCACTCTTCTGGATCGATCCCAACAAAGCAAGACGCGCCCGCGCGGCGCGTGATGCCGATAGGTTCGCGTAAGCGTCACGTCACGCCTGTGCGTGCAGCCGTGCAGACGCTCGGAGTTCACGCGCTGCGGTGTGGTGTGTGGCGAGAGCGAGAGCATTTATGTCCCCTCTGACATTCGTAACCGACCATCGGCATTGCGTGGCGCGTGAGAGAGGATACGCGTCACGGCGGTGGCGATGAAAGACACAGTACCGAGCGTCGATGAGCGTGCGTCAAAACTATCGACGAGCGGCGAGACGACGAGCAGCGCTGGGTTGAGCAACTATGAAAAACTCGGACGCATCGGTGAAGGGACGTACGGTGTGGTGTACAAGGCACGCGAGAAAACCACTGGGGACATCGTGGCGTTGAAAAAGATACGCATGGATCGTGAGAGAGATGGTATGCCGTTGACGTCATTGCGAGAAATTCGGATATTACAGCGCATTACGCATCCGAATGTGGTGAGGTTGATTAAAGTGATTCAGGGCGATGCTTTGAATAACGTGTTCTTAGCGTTTGAGTATTGCGAGCATGACTTGGCGAGATTGATTGATAACGTCAAAACGACGTTCACGACGTCAGAGGTGAAATCGCTGATGATGCAAACGCTCAAGGCGGTGGAGTATTTACACGAAAGGTTTATTTTTCATCGCGACTTGAAGTTGAGCAACTTGTTGTTGAATCAACGCGGGGAGTTAAAGTTGTGCGATTTCGGTCTCGCCCGTGCTTATGATCCTGTAAATAAGGTGAGTTACACTCCGAAAGTTGTTACGCTTTGGTATCGCGCGCCTGAGCTCTTATTCGGGTGCGAGACCTATACAACGGCGATTGATATGTGGGCGGTTGGATGCATTTTTGCCGAGTTTCTCAAGCACGCGCCGCTCTTTCCTGGATCGACGGAAATCGAACAAGTGCAGATGATTTGTGCGCTCTTAGGTACGCCGAATGAGCACATTTGGCCCGGTTGGCACGCGCTTCCAGTGGCGAAATCGTTCAAGCTTCCCGAACAACCATACAACTTTCTCGAGGTCAACTTCCCCAAGCTTTCGTTGACAGGCGTGGACTTGCTCAACATGTTACTTACTTTTGACCCAGAGAAGCGTGCGACGGCAAAAGAGGCGCTTGAACATGCTTACTTTCAAGAAATTCCACCGCCAAAACCCCCTAGTGAAATGCCAACGTATCCATCCACTCACAACGCGCCGGAACGCGGAGCCAAGCGCGTCGGCGCCAAGCGTCCAAGAGGTGCGCTCGACGAGCGCATTGCCGCCGTGTTTTGACGCGCATATAGCTTCCTAGAATAGAATGAATATACTAGATATATAGAATTTTAGCGTACAAAATTGCTTCATTACAACCTAAAGCAAGCATGCGGTGTGTGTGTGTGCGTACCACAAAGAGTGCCATTTTATATATGCGGAAAAATTGTGGCGCGTGCGCAGCGATGTATTTTGGATGTCGAGAAAATTGTGGCGCTGCATCATGAAGCGACGGCGTTTAAGCCTTGTATCCGGACGTCGTGATGCTGTCAGCGCTGTTCATGTCAGACCAAAGCGTGTGGTACCAGCCCTCCATGTCGGTACGTTCGTACGTGTGAGAGCCAAAGAAATCGCGCTGGGCTTGAACCAAGTTGGCCGGCGAACGACCACGGCGGTAGGTGTCAAAGTACGCGAGCGAACCCGACATCGACGGCACAGAAACGCCTGAGTTGATGGCCGCCGTCACGACGCGACGCCAAGCGGCTTCACGTTCGATCATTTCCTTGGCAAACGCCTCGTCGACGAGCAAGGAGGGCAAGTTGGCATCCTTGTCGTATGCACCCTTGATGCGATCCAAGAAGCCGGCGCGAATGATGCAACCACCCTTCCAGATGCGTGCCATTTCACCGAGGTTCAAGTTCCATCCTTGTTCGTTGCTCTTGGCGCGAATCAAGTTCATGCCTTGCGCGTACGACGTCACCTTGGACGCGTACAATGCGTAACGCACGTCGTTGATGAGTTGTTGCTTGTCAACCTTGCTGTTACCTCCAGCCGGAGATAATCCAAGTTTGCTGTAAAACTTTTCGGCGGCGACGCGCTCATCCTTCAAACCAGACAAGCATCGGGAGTCGAGCGAGCTCGCAATCGTCGGCGCGGCGATGGACAGCTCGGCGGCTTGCTGCACGGTCCACTTCCCCGTGCCCTTCATGCCAGTTTTGTCAAGAATCTTGTCCACTAAAAAGTCACCTTCTTTGCCCGATTGATCGTCTTTCTTTGCGAGAATGATTGAAGAGATTTCGATCAAGTACGACTCCAATTCGGCTTGGTTCCATTCGGTGAAGGCGGCGGCGAGCTCGTCGTTGGTCAAACCGCCCACGGTTTTCAACACGTCATACGCTTCAGAGATCAACTGCATATCACCGTATTCAATACCGTTGTGCACCATTTTGACAAAGTTACCAGCACCTCCCGGGCCGACGTACGTCACGCACGCCCCCGAATCAGTTTGCGCCGACACCGGTTTCAAAATATCCGCAATGATGTCGTACGCCTCCTTTGATCCGCCCGGCATCATCGACGGTCCATTGCGCGCACCTTCCTCACCACCGCTCACACCCATACCGAGGTACAAAATACCACGTTCTTCAACCTCTTTCGCGCGTCGTTCGGTATTTTCATACCATTCATTCCCACCGTCGATGATGCAATCGCCCGGTTCGAGAAACTGGCACAACCCGGCAATCGTGGCATCCACTGGCGCGCCCGCCTTGACCAAGATGATCACGCACCGCGGCTTCGCCAACGACGCCACAAAATCCTTCATCTCATGGTACCCTCGCAATTTCTCCCCCAAACCTTCCTTCCCCGCGCGTGCCACCGCGACATCCGTCTTGTCGCTCGATCGGTTATACACCGAGATCGCAAAGCCTTTCTCCGCGATGTTCAGCGCGAGATTCTGCCCCATCACCGCCAACCCGCACAAGCCAATGCGCGATTTCTCGCCATCATCCCCACCGGCGCGCACCACGCCCGTCGCCCCACGCCGCGCCATCGTCGTCATCGCGCACCGCCGACCGGTCACCGCCCTGTGCGTCGGTCGCGCCGTCGCGCAGCCTCCAGCGCACCCACGACGCGTGCGCACCGCCGTCGTCGTCGTCGTCGTCGTCGTCGTCGCGTGATGCATCGCACGTCTCGCGGTGGTCGTATGTATTATATATATGATACGTTCACGTCGTCAGTCACCGTCGACGCACACTGGCGACGACGCGATCGCGCCACGGCAATCCAGTTACATCATCCACATCGTCCGACGATGTGGACGACGATGATCGTCGTCGTCAAGTCAAAAGTCAAAACACCTGTGCAGGCCGTCGTGGCAGCCTGGCGGTCCGACCGACCAAAATCCATGTTCCATGCGTTGGTCGGTCGGTCATGGTATGCATGGTCTCTGATCACATCATAAATAACGATGATGGGTTGTGTACGTACTGGTATACGAGTATGCGAGTCCGACAATTGTACACGTGGCCTGGACGCGACGCCGCGACCGGTCCCCGGACGAGAGGGGAACGCGAACGGGCGTCACATTGTGGCGCGCGTGCGGTGGGTGGAACTCGCACGAGGACGACGCACGAGGACGAAGGACAAGAGGTGGGTATTATTCGTTCGTTCGTTCGTTCGTTCGTGCGTGCGTGCGACACGATTGGCGCGCGACGTGAAGATTGAGGCGACGGGGCGGTCGTGGACGACGCGCGCGGGGCGTTCGTTGCGTGGTGTGGGTGTCACCGCGCGCGCGTGATTGATTGATTGATTGATTCGAGCGCGGATGATGATGGTGACTATGCGAGCGTGGATGACGATGGTGGTGATGATGATGTGTGTTGGTGGTGTTGTGAACGCACCGCTCGGAGTTGAGGCACAGACGAGCGTGACGCCGAGCACGACGTCGCGGGACCCGAATCGATTCGGCGTCGACCCCGAGCGGAGGAGCGGCGCGGCGAGCGCGATGTTTACCACGGGTGCGGCGTATAAGAGATTGGTGGTGTTTGGTGGATTACATAATGGTAATACGTTGGCGGATGTGTGGGAGTTGGATATCGTGAAAGATGCCACGAGTGGGGAGTATGGAAACTGGACGCGTTTGCACGACGGGAGCGGGACCGACGCGCCGTGGGGACGTATGGGGGCGACGGCGTGCGCGCTCGGTGGGAATTTATACGTGTTTGGTGGATACTCACCAGGGTATGGGGATTTTGATGAGTTATGGAAGTTTGATCGCACCGCAGAGTCGTGGTCGCGAGTCGAAGCGAGCGATGGGGTCGTGCCGCCGAAGAGGAACGGAGGCACGATGACGACGCCGGATGGCGAAAGCGGGTCGACGTTTTTAATCTTCGGGGGAAATGGATTGAACGACGTGTGGGAGTTTGATATCAGTACGATGACGTGGACTATGGTACGTTCAAGTACTGTCAGTAGCGGTGTTTTACACGCGTATGCGTGGACATTATCAACGACAGTCGTCGTCCTAGTTTCTCTCTTGGCATCGCCGGCGTGAAAAATTTCATTTTGTACAATACACCAGCAAACTATATATGAATACATTTTTACGCCGCTAACCCCATCGCCTTAAGCACGTCATCGGTGCGCGAGAGATCATCAAAAATAATAGGCGATTCAAGCCTAGATGATTCGGCGAGTTCGCGGCGGCTGAAAATGCCCGTCAACAAACCAATGGCTGTCGCGCCTGCAACTTCAGCCGCCTTGATATCGTTAGGTGTGTCCCCGAAATGGAAACGCCGGTCGCCAAGGTCGGCACTTGGGAAATTTACCATGCATCGCTCGGCGGCAATCCTCACCAGCTCGCCGCGGTCGGTGTGATCCGACCCAAAGCCTCCGAAACGCGGCGGCGTGAAATATTCCGCGATACCCAAGCGTTCCATTTTCGCCCAACCAATGGGCTCTAAATTACCCGTCACTAAACACACGACAACGTCATCTCTGGATTTCAATTTTTGCAATAAATCGAGCACACCAGGGAGGAGTTCAAGCCCATGAGCGGCATCTGCGTCGCAATTAACGGCGTATTCGCTCATCGCGCGCACGTGCTCGGGCATCTTTGACCAAATTTCCCCATCGTCGTACCCATGGAATTTCAACACCGATTCGGTGACGAGCTGGTCCGTCGATCCGTGATGGCTAATGACGTCGATAGTCGTCTCAATGCCGTAGACGTGTCGAAATCCGTGCGCGAAAGCGTCTTTGTGAAACTTATTCGCATCGGCGCCAGACGCGCGAATCAGCGTCCCGTCGACGTCGAACGTGACGAGCGTCGTTGGACGTGCGCTAGACATGATTTTTTGCAATCTCTTCGTGCGTCGTTTCGGGGCTTTCGATGAACACCACAAAGGGCGAGAGTCAAGAGCTTTGGAGCGCATTCGGTGAGGCGCGCACTGACGTCATCGCACGTGTCGCGGATGTCTTATGAAAAATATATGCATGCTCTTCCATTAAAATGTGCGCGAGTGAAGATTATTTTACGCCGGTTGCGACGCCAAGAGACGGGAAAAGTCAACCTTGGCGTCTTCGGGCATGACTTCAAATCGAAGACCGGTGGCGTGCAAGGATTCGATGTACTGGTCGCCGCCGGCGACGCCCGGAGTGAGTACTCCACCTTTGAATGGAAGCTTCTCGCGATACTCGGCGCATAATAAAGCGAGCTCAATAGACATGTGCGCGGTTTCATCGTAACCATCTTTACCGGTGAGTCGAGTGCGAATCTTTTCTCCGGATTCAGACACCGCGTCGAACCAGTACTCGGACCAAATGGCATCACGCGCCTGCTCATCGAGACCTTCACCCTTCTTGAACAAACGCCCCTCCTTGCGCAATTTCTCTTCTTCGGCTTTCGAGCTCGTATTTGATTGCTGTAAATCTTTCGCAGATTTTTCGGTAGGCATGATGAGATGTTCGAGGTAGTTTAATTTGCGCCCGTATGGCTTCTCCCCGAGGTCGCGTAAAAGCCAATTTGAGCGGCGAATCAAACGCGTCTCATAAAATGCGTACGTAAACGGAGCTTTCCACGCATCGTACTCCGGATCGAACTCTACTTGACTCAAGTTACGATCGGCATCCTCAGGTCGACGACCACCTTGAATAGAACCACCGAGGGCGAAAGGATTAGACATGATACCCGCTACATCCTTCATGGCCGCGTTCATCGCCGCCCGCGTCGCGAGCGTGCCTCCGGATGGCGCGCCACCTGTACTTCCGTAGAGATACATGTGCATCTTATCAATAGGTATTTCACCATGCGTGTTTCTCAGTTCACGTGCGGTGTAATAGCACCCGACGTCAGGGATACCACCAGCACCGGCGGCATTCGGAACCACGAGGACGCCATTCTTCTTGGCCCATTCGTGATACTTGATGAGCTTCTTCGTAAACGGTACTTCACCGTTCACGTCGATGTAATCGGTGTCGTACTCAATGCATGCTTCACACTGTATATATGTACAATAATTCGTCGGTCAGTCAGTGTCGTCATCGATGATGAACATAGTTTACGATGTATCGAGACGCGCGTTTGTTTCGAGGCGCCCGCGACGCACGTACCAACATATCCGCGGGCGTGAGCATGAATGGACCCGCGATGTTCACCATGACGCGCGTCTCAATCACCATAGCTCGAATAGCCACTGGATCTTTTAAATCACACGTGATAAAACCAGGCTCGTAATCTGTCGGGTATCTGCTCGTGACTTCCTTCCATCGTTCGCGCAACTTGCCTTCGTTTCTCCCAGCGAGCGCAAACGTCACGCGACCGCCGAGATCCTTGACATTTTTTAAAATGTACTCCAAGCACAGCGACCCGGTGTAGCCCGAAGCGCCATAAAGCACAAACGAGTACGGCCGGGCGGCGCGATACGTCCCTCCACCAAACTCTTGAATGAAAAACTTTTCCAAATCCTCTTCGGTGAGCGACTCGTACTCGCGTTCGACGCGTCTCAAGTCGCCGTTAAAGAAAACCTTGGCCAGCTTACGTTCGATGATATCTCTCGACAGTAACGACCGAATGTAATCATGCGGTGGTTCGTCGAATCCGTCTACGATGCCGTAATCCGCCTCCATGTCGACGCGTTCGCGTTCAACCTCCAACGCTCAACCTCCAGCGCGCGCGCCTCGAAGGTGTAACCCCCTACACAAGAAATTCTCGCGTCTATACGACGACTCGCGACGACGACTCGCGACGACTCGCGACGACGACAACGATGATGCACGACGACGACGCGCGATTTATGCTCCTATGTCCACCCTCGACTCGGTCGTGCGCGTAAAAGTGCAGCCGTCGTGACGGGCAACTCTCGTGCGAGTAACGACAAGACAGCGTTGAAAACGAGCGTTACAAATTTTATATGGTGACGCTATGCGCGCTTGGAATGACTAGTTTACAACGCAAAAGGGCGCTAGAAAGGGATGGATTGCGTGACGTGGTCGTGGGTTCATGTGTTCACGCCATCGACGACGACGTGGATACGTCGAGTTTACGCGCGAGGGCGGCGAACCAGGCGCGATCTTTTCTAGAAAACGCGCGGGCGGCGTCAGACCAGACGAGGAGCGCGCCGCCCGCCGGGGCGCGTTCGACGGCGATGGCTTCAGCCGCAGGAGGGAGGAATGCCCAGGTATTTGCACCGACGCGATCAATGTCCCAACGGGTGGGGAAATATTCAGATGGCGGGGACGTGGGCGAGGAGGACGCAGCGGTGGCTTGGGTCCACGCGAGCGTCACGCGACGTAGCGTCTCTGACTTGCTCGCGTCGATGCCTCCATCGTCTCGTCCACGTGCTGTGCCTCGAACGACGCTCACTTCGCCTCGTGCGTTGACGAACATTACTCCAGTGGCGACTGTATTTGTTAATATCGCATACGTCGCCCACGCGCAGTCTTCTTTCACGCTCGAGCTCTCGTCTTCGCCGAGCACAAACACTGCGCTCGCGCCTCCGTCGACATCCTCCCCGATAGCCTTCTCCCGTCCTTTCGCGCCTTTCAATCGCCTACCGAGCTCTGGAGCTAACATACACGCTATGCAAAGCCCCACACCGATCGTCTCGCTTCGTTCGAGCGCACCGCTCGCGATAACGCTCGCCGACGCCGCAGCGTGATTCGCGCACAACCCAACCGCTCCAAGCACGCCCACCGCGCGCGGTATGTCCTCGTCGTCGAACCCAGGGATGCCTAACGTGAATCGAAATATCGCAAACTCATCTTCGTCTGCCCCGTTTGTCGCGCGCGCGCGCGTACGGCGACGCTGATGGCGAATTTGTGTGTCGTTCTCGAGCCGCGCGTGCGCTCGAGCGTGGCGTTGACGCGCGCTCGAGCGACACCCTCGTGCCACCGCGGCTGTCGCCGCCGCGAACGACGACGACGCGAGCGCAGTACTTCTCGCAATCATATCCATGTAAGAAATCTACGACGGGCGCGAGCCGTGCGTCGCGGTCTGTCGCGCTTTTTTCTGCTCGCTTTGTGCTCGCATCTTTAGACGTCGACGCACGGCTGGCGGTCGTCGTCTCTGTGACACGGCGCTCGCGCAACCATGGCGAGCGCGGCGCGTGAAGACGCGCGTCGCGCGCGCATCGATGCGCTCACCGACCGATTGATCACGAACGTTACCGGGATCAAGGCGAGCGATGACGATGACAGAGTCAAAAATTTTGAACTGTGTCGAGGATATTGTGACTATCACTTGCACGTGCACACGTATGCCGATCGCGATGGGCGAGATGTGATGAATGTAGACGTGCGTGAGGTGCTGGAGAAGTTGACAATTGCGTCGCAAGGAGACAAGGTGCGAGTATTGGAGGAAAAGATTGAAAAGCTGACTCGAGCGCGCGAAGAGACGAGCTCGAGCACGGAAGCGTCGTCGACGACGTGGCGAGGTGACGTGCATGGTGCAGAGCTAGGAGAGAAGATTGTATTGATGCTGTTGCGATTATCACGTCGACCGTTGAGTACAAATTTGAGGGAATTAGGGATTGTAAGCGAGGAAGAGGGCGTGGCGGCGGTTAGGCGCGGCGCGGCAGTTTACGACAGCGACGACGAGGACGCATTATCAACGTCTTCATCGTTCGAAGCGCGTGAACGCGAAGCTGTGAGTGATTCGACTCTATCGGAATGGTCGGATGATGACGACGAGAATGCGATGGATCATGAAAACGATGGTATTATCGCTCAAACTGCGGTTGACATCACCGAAGACGACGACTTGGGATTTTCATGGCGAGACGATTTACGAGGTAATGCGGAGGCGATTCAAGCCAGTGCGTCCAGCGCACAGGCTCTTTGCATTGAAGATGAATTTGTTCCTGATGTTGTGTCACAAGCGCGCGCGTTGCAAGCGGCGCTACGAATGACGAATGAACGCCGCGGTGGCGACGCTTTTCTCGCCACCGCGTCTGCTAAACATTTACCCAGTGAGTCGAGTTTGGTTAGCGGCGCTTTACACGCCCTTAGCTTGGGGAGTAGCAATCTTGAACATGTGTCTTTGCCACACGTTTCTCATGGAACTATAGAAGGTGCACTGACGTCCATTCGTTGCGTTGCCAAAGACTTGGAGCGCTTGCGAATGATGAAGGTCAAAGCAAAGAAGTGCGGGCCAACGATTCAAGCGTTTGCAGAGGCACTCGACAAGCAAGCGCACGTGCTCAGGCGTAAATTGATTCCTCTTGAAACGCGACTATCAGAGGATGATATCGAAAATAAAGGTAAACCGACGCTTTTGGAACTCCGCACTACCGTGCGCTTATTTGAATCAAAAGTTGATTCTCTTGAGCGCGCGGCACGAATGGCCTTTCCAGTTGACAATACTCCAGCAGCTGAGGCTGCGAGTCATTGTTTATCTACATTGTATGATTTAATCTCTGATTATCAAGCGGCGGCAGATATCAACGGGTTCACTCTAATGCTGCGTGTATTTATCGACACCATCCAGCCGTACCTCGCGAGCCTACATCGTTGGCTTGCGCTTGGACTACTTGACGATCCAGCTGGTGAGCTGTTCATCGCTCCAGGTCCTTCCGTTCATGATAAAGTTGGCAGCAAAGAACACTGGGTTCATGGATATGTTCTTCGCCACGACATTGAAACGCCCCGATTCCTTGGTGGTTTGACATCAAACATTTTGGATGTCGGACGGTCGCTCAAGTTGTTGCACTGTACCGAAGCCGGACATTCTCAAAGCGTTTCAAAATTTGACACGCATATTGGTGTGTTGTTTATCGATAGTATGCTTGACATGATGCGTGCAGAGTCGCAGGCAATCAGCGTTGTGGGTGAGAATGGCGTACATGCGAAAGACGCGGTGAGGCAGTTTAGTGCACCAATGAAGACTCCAATCTTGAATATTTTTGGTCATGCATCTAATCTCATCAACATTCGTGGTGTTTCTACGAATTCTATAGCTAGAGAGATCATATCGAGGCCAACGCGAGTAGTATCGGCTTCCCAAGGCTCGTCAAAAAGTAAACTTCAGTCGTCTATTGACGCCCTTGATACGTGGCTTGATGCGGCTTTGACGACGCAAATCCCCGTGTGCCCAATGAATCTATTGATGCAAAAGTCACTGATATCACATATCGATAATCGAGCAAAAGAGGTCCAACTAAAATTGGTTCAACGCTTACGAGACGTGTGGCTTATCAAAAAGGAACTGTATGTCTTGCGCACGGTGTTCCTTGGAGGGGCTGGCGACGCCGCAAACAACTTCTTCACTTCCATCTTTAGTATTCTCGACGATCCGGATAAAATCGATTCAAAGTGGAATGAAACCACTCTGAATGAATTACTCGACAATGCATTTGCCATGGACATTTCAGGACACTTACCTGAAGATCGTAGTGTCAACATTGAAATTATCCCTGAAGCTGAACGAAACATCTTTTCTCGAGTGGTTATCGGAACGGGGTCGCTAGAAAAGATTGCATCCTTGAGGTACGCTTTCGACGTTCAATGGCCGCACAGTATCGTGATTCCGCCCAGTGCTGTGGCACAATACAATGATATTACGGTGTTTCTCACTCAGCTTCGTCGAGCTAACTCTGCGATTCAAAACGTTTCCACCGCGCGTTGGACTGAGCAAATTAGGCGTGCGCCTGGGAACGGCTTGGGTGGGCCGGTAGCTCGACGATTCGAACCGCGATTGAAATGCTTCATTTCGTCTTTGTATCGCCATGTATTTTTGCGAATCCTAGACACGGAATGGGAGACAATGCTCGAAAGTATTGACCGAGCGCTGACCCTCGACGACATTCGCTCCGCTCACGAGGAGTTTTTGAACGTTGCTAGTCGGCAATGTTTGGTGTCGCCAGATCCCACATGGACGCTGCTCGCCGAACAGATTCGGACAATTCTGGCCGTGTCATGCGAGTATTTCGCGTGCCAGCTTAGCGATGGCTCAATCAGCGAAGACGACGCTTCAAGACTTTCAGCAACGTTTGAAGACTCACACGAATACATCTTGAGAGTCCTCAACAACAAGCTTGACGTCGGCACCGCCGCTCCTGAAGTCGAAGAGTTACTCTCCGCTTTGAGTATTATTTAGTTATTAACAGATACGTGTACAATAAAGTGTTTATTAAAAGCGATAATTGTTTTTATGCGCCGGCCGGAGACAAAAGCGCCAAGATTCCTTCATAAAGAGCGACGGATGGGCGACCTTCAAACATGGGCTCCGCGTCAGACGCGTTGGCGTGCGCCTTCTTACTGCCGTTCGCACGCCAGTTATCGAACGCCGCGCGATTCTCCCACACAGTATACGTCGAGTAGTTGAAACCATCGTCCGCGGTAACGGCATCGCGGCGAAGAAACACGAAGGTCACAAAGCCGGGAGTCCCCTTGAGCTCTGACTCGCGTTCGGCCCATCGCTTCTCGAACGCCGCTTCTTTGCCTTCAATCACTTTGAATCGGTTCATGGCCACGAAGCAATCAGCGTCTACTGGCTTCTCGCCATCAGCCGCAACTTGACGCCAACCATCTTCAGCTTGCCACTTAGAAGTCGTCGCCGAAAGCTCGTTCGAAACCGGTAAAAGAGCGTCGTAAAACGCGGGTTGCGGACCACCCTTTAAAATCATCAACGAGCTCACGAGCATGTCCATAAACCCGAAAATCGTCCCACCGCCGTGCGCTTCCTTAAACGCATCGCCCTTGCGCCACTTGTCGAAACCATCTTTACCTTCCCAAATCGTAAACGACACATAGTTTGGCTCATCCTTGGCCGACTCATCCGCGTCCACGCGTCTCATGAGCGTGAAAAATCGGAAACCATCAAGCTTACTCAATCGCGACGGCCTATTCGCCCAACGTTTTTCAAACTTCGGTCCCTTTCCATCCTGCACGCGGAAACGATTGGACGCCACGTACCGCTCGCGCGCGAGCATCCCATCCTTCATCACCATCGTGCCGACTTCATCCATGATGTCCGCGCTCGCCACCACGCGCGCGTGATGTCTGCGAGCGCGAGTAGTGGTGGATTTTGCTCGCACGGGCGTACCCATCGTCGCGTGTCGCATCGTCATCGTCGTCGTCGTCGCCATTGTGCGCTAATCCAAATGCGCGCCGCGTCGCACTGTGACGTCATGCGATCGTGGTGTGTGGGGGGTGGGGTAAATCACACACATGGGATTCGAAGGTGTACAGTACGGTACTCGGGGTGTAATCCTATACCCTAGCTTGGCGCGAATCGATTGATGATGAGATTTCATACGACGCGTGCGGTGGTCACAACGACGCGCGACGGACTCGAGCGCGGTGCGACGCGGGTGCGAACGCGTGCGTGAAACGCGTGGGTGTCGTTTTCGACGGATACGAGCGCGACATGGCGGGGGGTGATGGAGCGAAGGCGGTGGGCACACCGATGTTGAGTCCGTTTGTCGGTGGACTGTGCGCGTCGGCGTTTAGCGCGTCGTTCGCGGAGTTTTGCACGATTCCCTTGGACACGGCGAAAGTGCGATTGCAGCTTCAGGGGGCGACGAGGATATCGTCAGAAGCGGTGCCAAAGTATCGAGGGATGATTGGTACGCTCGCGACGGTTGCGCGCGAGGAGGGCGCGGGGGCGTTGTGGAAGGGCATCACGCCGGGGATACATCGACAAATTTTGTTTGGTGGTTTGCGCATTGGGATGTACGAGCCTATCAAGGAGATGTACGTCGGGAAAGACCACGTTGGTGACGTTCCTTTATCAATGAAGATTGCCGCCGGTTTAACCACCGGCGCGCTTGCCATCATGGTTGCTTCACCAACTGATTTGGTCAAGGTTCGCATGCAAGCTGAAGGTAAGCTTCCCGCTGGTGTTCCGAAGAGATATCCGAGTGCTCTTTCGGCGTACGGAATTATCGCCAAACAAGAGGGCGTCGCCGCGCTCTGGACTGGGTTGACTCCGAATATCATGCGCAACTCCGTCATCAACGCCGCAGAACTGGCATCTTATGATCAATTCAAACAAACATTCTTGAAGGCTGGAATGAGTGATAGCGTGCCTACGCATATATTGAGCGCGTTAGGCGCCGGGTTCGTCGCATGCTGCGTCGGGTCTCCGGTTGATGTCGTCAAATCTCGCGTCATGGGTGACCAAACTGGCAAGTACAAGGGATTTATCGATTGCTGCGTGAAGACGATGACTAAAGAGGGCCCAATGGCGTTTTACGGCGGATTTATACCCAACTTTGCTCGTCTAGGTGGATGGAACATATGCATGTTCCTTACCCTTGAGCAAGTGAGATCGGCAATGAAGGCAAACAACATCGTATAGCGCGCTTTCGCGCGCGTGGAAATTTCATGTTAGCACAGCTACATCCAAGCCGCCAACGGATGTGATTTGTAAAAGAGTAAAGCGTAACTTTAAGTAAAACCTTGATGTCTCATAACAACCGTCTCACCCTACAAGAACTTGAAAATCGCCCACGCAGACGATTTCGCCCTAACTCGCTAAACCTCGAACCTCGCCCCTACTCGCTTACGCGGTCTTCTTCGAGACGGCTTCGGTGCCTGTTGCGGTGAGAAAACTATACGTCAGTACGCTGTATCGTGCGGTGTACGCGATTCGCGCGTCGATCGAGCCAATGGGCTTCATCAAAAACCTCTGCATAGAACGCACCTTCACGGAAGCCATTCTTGAATCGGCGAGGGAGAGTCTTCAAGTAGCGCATGCGGCCAGTACCCGTGGTCTTACGGCCGATCGCCTTGACGCTCCAGTTGTCTGTTACGGAGAAATAAGACGTAAGAATCAATCGTCAGTCATCACGCACATCATCGTCGTCGTCACGAGTGCGCATGACGCGCGAAACCGCATCGCAAAACTTCGCACGCGGCGCGGGCGATCGCGCCGGGGTGCGCATCGGATGAAGACGTACATTTACGCGTACGCGCGGACGGATACCCGCAAGCCGCACAAGTGGACTTTTGGATGTGGTAAGACCGCTTCCCGCATCTGTGTTGTCGTGTGCGATGCACCCATTCGTCAGTCGCGCGTTCATCGTCGTCGTCGTCGTTCGCGACAGACACGACACGCAAAGCCCTACTAGGGTCACCACGCGCGCGCATCCACGTCGCAGCGCGCGCGCGTCCTCGTCCACCATCTATTGGCGATCGCGAAAGGGATACACAGAATACCAAACGTACCGTCTGCACAACGTGTGGGATTTGTTGCGGCGCGAACCGAACGAACCAGTACCCTTTCCTTTCTTACCCATGGTGCGTCGTACAAAGAGACCGAGCTGATGGGCGCGCGCGCGCCTCGTCGGGCGGTCCGATCGGTCGGTCGGTCGGGTGTGTCACATATACATGCACACACATGCACCCCATCGGTGGTAAAGTATGGGTCATACACGTGCACGATGGGTGTCGCCACATAAAAGGTCATCGCGTCGGTGGGCGCCATATGTCCGACTCGTGTTTGCGCCACATGTCCGACTCGATGTCGTCGGGTGCGCCGCGGCACTCTCGCTCGGGGCTCGAGAGATTGGACCATGACGGAGTCAAGCGAGCGACGACGAGGAGGAGGAGGACGACGAAGGTTTTTAGGCATAGAAGGCGGAGGCACGACCTGGGTTGTGGCTGTGGCGATCGTCGATGAGGATGGAGCACCGCTCGATGTGTCCTGCGTGTGCCGCAGAGAAGAGTTCGCGACGACGACGCCCGAGGAAACGCTGGGGAACATTCGACGATGGATTGAAGAACACGCGAGTGATGTTGACGCCATAGGTGTGGCGACGTTTGGGCCCGTGGATGTGCGCGTGGATCGACGGTCGTACGGGTTTATTACGACGACGCCAAAGCCCAACTGGGCAAACGTCGACGTGTTGGGCACGTTGTTTGGCGATGGTGATGACGCTTGGGTGTCACGCGCACGATTGAAAACGCCGAAAACGAACATTCCTATTGGATTTGACACCGATGTCAACGCTCCTGCGATAGCTGAGTATGATAGATTCAAGCGAGAAGGCGAGACGATGAAGACGTCGTGCTGTTATGTAACTGTCGGAACTGGCGTTGGCGTCGGTATCGTAGCGAATGGCGCACCAGTCCATGGAATCTTACACCCCGAAGCAGGACATGTTCATGTAAAAGGTATGCTGAACGATGGATTTTGTGGCACGTGTCCATTTCATGGAAATTGTGTTGAAGGAATGGTGAGCAGCGGAGCGCTCGCGGCGAGGCGCGGAGTCACAGCGCGCGAGCTCAAAGATTTGGGTGACGATGACGAGGTGTGGAATGCGTGCGCACACTATCTTGCTGGGTTATGTGTCACGTTATCGCTCACACTGAGTCCAGAGAGAATCGTCTTGGGGGGTGGAATCATGCAGCGTGCAATTTTATTTGACAAAATTCGAGCGCTCATTCCGAAACTCCTCGCCGGCTACATGTCCCTGGACGAACTCACGACTACTAGAGGATTAGAAAATTACATCATTCCATCGAATTCGGGCAATAACGCTGGTTTGATTGGTGCGTTAACGCTCGCACAAACTGCCTTGACGCTCATGTAATTGAACAAGACACAAAGCACCCCCCCCTTCTGAGTACAGCTTCTCAGTACAGCCACACTTCACGCCTCGCCATCGACGGCGATGCAAGCATTCACCCGCACTGCGCAACCATCTGTCGTTTGTTGCAATCTGCAACGTTCTCGTACGCGATCCCAAGTTCGTTCGCGTGTTGTCGCCATGGCACAGGTACGTTGCGACTGGTGATTTGAGTCTTTTCCTGATTACTCTCGCCCATCTTGTGTTCCGCGAACGGACTTTTGACGCTTAGACGTTTATTTTAAACACGCACAGGGCAAAGTTGAACCGGCTGTTATCATTGGCGGTGGCCGCGTCGGTCAAGCACTGAAGGACATGGGCGTCGAGGGAGATGTAATCGTGCGTCGCGGTGAAGCATTTCCCGCGACTCCGGCGACTGGCCCAATCTTTGTGGCGACTCGCAACGATGTTTTGGAAGATGTGATCAAGAACACGCCAGAACATCGTCGTGAAGATTTGGTTTTCATGCAAAACGGTATGCTGCAACCGTTCCTCGATGCTCAAGGATTGGGAAAGAACACTCAAGCGTTGATTTACTTTGCGGTCGCGGCGTTGGGTGAGAAGCCAACTGATGGTGTCACAGACGTCAACCCGGAAGGCTTGACGGCGGTCACGGGTAAGTGGGCCGATGCTGTTGCCGCTAGATTCCACAATGGAGATTTGAGCTGCCACGTTTTGGATGCCAAAACCTACGAGGCTTCGATGTTTGAGAAGCTTATTTGGATTTCAGCTATGATGCTCGTTGGCGCGCAGCACGAAGGCGCAAAGGTTGGTGATGTCGCGTCGACATACAAGGATGAGGTCGTTGCTCTGATTGAGGAACTTTTAGCCGGTACTAGTGCGTGCACTGGTGCAAAATTTACTCCAGGTGCGGTTGAAAGATTGCTCGCTTACGCCCGACAAGTCGCACATTTTCCATGCGGCGTGAAGGAGTTTGCGTGGAGAAACGGCTTCTTCTACGGCTTATCCGAAGAAGCTATGAAGAATGGCAAACCTGACCCATTCCCTACTCACACTAGATTACTTAAAAACATCAACGCTTGCTAATTGTTATCAAAATTCATTTTCATTTGTTATTCGTTGTTCAATGCAAAACCCCCTTAAAATGTTCTTGTCAACGAGGCATCGTCACTGTACACCACGCATCGTGTGCACCAATTTGATTTTCACGCGCGACAATTGTCGTGAACGATGACAGACGCTGATCGCATGGATACCGGCGAGGATGTCGCAAACGCCTCGGCACAAAAGAGTGTCACCCAATGCTCTAATGTGATGCTGGACATTTTGCCAATCATCAGCAAGGGACAACGCGAACACGGCATGCGACATCGAGATTATGCTCGGTATCGCGCTTACTGTGCACGCCGACTCGCTCGGTTGTATGAGACGTGTAAACTAAAGCACGGTAAAGGGAAATACGTGAAGAAAAAGTTAGATGTCGAAGCGATCGCAGACGAGCGAGCGTTGTTGATCCCACTTGTGCAAAGTGAAAGAGCGTGGTCTTACGCGATGGAATTAAAAGAGGTTGTGGCAAAGAAAAGAAAAGCTCAATGTCGTCAACACCTGCTCAAGAGAATGAGGAAAGCGGTCTCTCACGCGAATGAATTGGTTGTTGCTTGCACGCGGGTGGGGAACGAGCAAACTGCCCTCGAGGCAGATGCGTACGCATCTTATATCGCTGGCATTTCAGTCATGGAGCAAGGAAAGGATTGGACCAGCGCGTTAAAGAAGTTGCTTCGTGCCAAACGCTTGTACAGCAAGCTCGGGTTGTTGGGTGATCAAGAGCGACTTGAGTTGTATAGAGAACGAGTGGAAGAAATCATGGACAGCATTCGTTTCGCATCTTTCCAGCAGGGACAGACGTTGAATATCGAGGCCATGGAAGAAGAAGCCGTGAAAGACTTGATGTCGAATAGTGTTTTCATGATGGAAATTGAGGCACCTCCAGAAATAGAGGATAAAATCAAATGGCATGGTATGGACTTCCCCCTCAAGAACCGTGACGCCCGCGTCCTCATTGCCAAGGCACGTGAGATTATGTCTAGAGTTGCTACCCTTTCAAATCCTAGCGGACATCGAGCGAGTTTAATGTTTGCTGAAGCGATCGCACTTTACGACGAAGCTCGCAGTAAATTGAATGATGATGTTGCGAAGGAGGCTTCAAAGCAACAATACCAGATTGATAACGACGACGAGGACAAGGCTGAGCGTATCAAGCTTACAGAGATTGCGCTGTCCATGATCGTGAAAGACAAGGTAATCGATCGACACAAACTTGTCAACGACCTCCTCGATAAGAAGCTTCATGGCAAGGCTAAGCGGTCAAAGGCTGACAAGAGATTGGACTTTGGTGACCTCGCTCGCATGTATGATGAGGCAACAATTGAGTATGACGACTTAATGGAGACGGCGCCGATGCTGCTTCGATTGAAACCAGAAGACGCAGATCGACACATCGAAGAGTTCGAAGTTGACTGCGAGGCGGAAATCATGATCCTTAAAGCTAAGCACAACATGGCATTGGCATCACAGAACTTTCAAATGAAGAACTTTGAAGAAGGAATGGCATACTTTGAGATTGCCACTGAACTCGCCAAGGAAGGTCAAACTAAAGACTGTGCGGAAGAAATCCATCAGGAGGCAACCGAACTTTTGGTGTTGATCGCGCAACGTATCGAAAAGGCAAAGGCAACAGCGGAAAGCATGGTGTCTGACGCCGTGAAAGTCTCGGGATCGAGTAGCGACTTGACAAGTCAAGTCACACAAAAGCTCACAAAACTTTTCAGCTGGACCAAGCAATAATAGCCATTTTAGTCATAAAAGAAATATTCATATCACATCATTGTTGTTTCCATCATTCGCTACGTCGTATGAAAGAGAGCTAGTGCTGCGTTTACAGTTCAGACTTTTATCGTCAACGATACGTAAGAATAGAGGTCTTCTAAACCTGCGCCAGCGGTCTTTTCTTCAGCACCACTATCGTCCCAGTGCGAGGATGCATCTTTGCCAAACTCTTGATTTAAAACTTTTCTTAGTTTAATCGACTGCTTCAAGTTTGGTCGCATCAATACTGCCTGAAAATCAGGAGGCAAACCATATCGCAGGATGCTCTCAACAAATATCCTAACCATGCAGACGTGCATCCACAAACTGAACGCCTCGCCATAGCTAATTTGACACCATTCAACCAGAGATTCACGACGTTCAGCTAACTCTCGTTCAACTTCGGCTCTCTGGGTCTTGGCTTCTTGAAACGCCTCGGGGTCATGAGAATACTCCTTTGCTGTGGATCCTACCTTCTCACGCGCTGCAGTGATGAAAGCATCAACAACTCTTCGGAACAATACAACAGTATGCAACACTGAATCTCCATCAGTGTGTACAACCTTTGAAGAGCGCGGAACAACAAACTGTGAAAGGGTCTCATATGACTCGTTCCATTCATTTACGCGAAGCTTTGGCACTGACACGATTAAAGTCGTCAAGTTCTCCGTTTGAATCAGGTCATCGGCGTTGATAATATCTCCTAAATCGCGGGCGTTCACTCCAGTACCTTGCTTGCGGAGCAAAGAGTTCAATTGGTTCTTCGTCATGGTCATCTGTCCACACTTCAACTTGAACTCTTCTTCGATCCGAGCCACGCGCTCAGATAACTTTTCCACCGTTTCCTTCAGCGCACGACGTGCTGGATGCTTAGCCTCGTCCCATTCAAACGTAGTTAAAAACCTTTCAACCGATTCACCGTCTACAGTGAGCCCACCGTCCGTGTTTCTCGCATCAGCGGTTGTCGGTTGATCGACGCCGTGTTCTCGCCCACTTTGTGTCTCCAACTCTAAAAATTGCCTTCGCACCTTCTCTACGACTTGCTCGCTCGCGCTGTTCACTTTAACTAAATCATCACTCAGCGCTAAGAGCGAATCGAGTGTTCCTACGCGCAAGTCCGGACATGTCAAGCGGTAATTCACCGACAAGTCACTCGAGCCCCCAGTGTGGCGCTGAAGAGTCGCCCAACATTCTTCCGCAGACGACCCATCGAGAGGCAAGCTCACGATCCAATACGGCGTAGACATCACCACTGGTCGACGTCGTGGCCGTCAACGGCGAGTAGACTTTCCGCGCGCGCACACACGGCCCACGCGCGTGTCGAATACTGGGGCTGCGCGGGCGAGCTAGGACGTCACAAAGCGCCGCGCTACGAATCTATAGATACATCGTGCGAGCACTTGGGAGTTAGGTGAGAATAGGCGTGTTTCACGCGCGACGTTCGCGTTCGTGAAGAACACGTCGTCTTCTCGATACTCTTCCATCATGGGTTCGCACAAAGTATCAACATTCCAGCGCGTGGTGCGATACTTGCGACGAGATTTCAAGGAAATAGTGTGGCCATCACCGATGAAAGACCCTCCGAACAGTGATAGACCGATATCATCATTAACGTTCAAAGAACACCGCGAAGTTTGGAGCGGGGCGTGGGAAATGTACAAAGAAAGTTGGGTGAATGTGTTCAAGCGGCAAGAAGCTGAAGAAGAAGACAACGCAAGCGAAAGAGAAGCTGACGACACAAAGGTAGATGCACATGCGGAAGATCACGAGCCGTCGACATCAGATGCGAATGAAGGTAAGCTCCTCGCCGATGAAGTCAAGAAAACGTTTCGCAGTGGCAAGATGGGGCTGAAACCTTTCGTAACGTATTTGTATGAAACGCGAGGCGTAGCGTACCGAGACGGCGTGCGAGAGTTTATCAAGTCTTATAGAGAGGGATTTAAAGAAATTCAACACGAATACGAAACTGAACCGGACAAAAGTCTATCTGAGAAAGCGGCTGCGATGATGCGACAAGCTGAAGATATCCTTGAAAGGGCGGAAAAGAGTGAACCAGTGAAATTGGATGACGACGTCGAAGAGCGAAAATGACGAATTTGCCGTGCGTAGAAGATTAGTATAGCTATCTAGTATTGTAAATTACATTGACTATTCAAATACCTTATTCATGAACTTTAAAAATCGTTTTGCGTAGCTATGCGGATCGATTGATGAAAAAGACTTCGACTTGTGCATTATTCCCATGAACTTTGTTTCCAAATTTTTTGAAGCAGTGTATTGTTGCAAAATGTCGATGATTCCCATGTTCAATATCACCTCCTGAGGTTCATCATTCGGGTTGAATTCAAGTTCTTTTGGATATTCGTGCGTCAAGACACGGCCAGGTACCGCTACGGCTGACATATTCACACCGAGTGCAACTCGAAACGCCCCGGTGGAATGAGCGATGAGGTCGTCTGTTCCCGGTGGTGGACGAAGTGCAGTAGACGCACTGGACGGATTCTCATGCAGATAGGAATACATACTGCCACCCTCGCGAGATGATGTATACATATCGATTGCCTTCAGATTCTTCCGAACAGATTGTATCGCATGTTCTCTCCAACGCTGTCCACCCCAAGTTGCGCCGCTCGAGACTTTTGGCGACAACTGCTCCTGCGTAGACTCATCTTCGTCGACGTGCGCAGGTAGAACATGGACGCCCACGAGCAAGCTGTAATCCATGATTTTCAGCTGTTTGAGAAACAGACAGTCTGCTTCTAATTGATTTATAAGCTTCTCACGTTTATCCTCCTCAACACGCCATTTAGACGACAGATCCAAGTCTTTAAAAACGGTCGTCGGTTTGCTCGTTCCTACCTTTGTGAATCGGCCCAAACTAGAACCCTTCAAATCAAATCTTTTGTGTATCACGTGCTTGGTGTGAAATAAATTTTCCATCACTACAAATCGTACTTTTTTCGGACTCCCCATCGCTCTCAAGCTATACAATCCAAAGAACTTTGGCAGTAACGTATCGGGGAAGGTGTGCACATGTGCAAAGTATTGATGGAGCCAAGACTTCAAACCTTCCATCTCTGACTTTCTCATCGTCTTGATGATAAATTTGTCATTGTGTGAGATGTAAAAGACACTGCCTGACTTTCCCGGGGATGATAGTTCACGTAACGCTTTATCTCCACATATAGAAAGCATAAAGTCTGCAGGATCGATTGACCAATGCTCCCGCAGTTTGCGAAAAACGTCGCGTCTGTATTCTTTCCATTTGAAATCTCGAGCAAAGTGTGGAGGAGTCTTGCTCGAGCCACTACGAGGAAATATCTGCTTGATGCTTGTAGAAAAATGATGCGAACTGAGATCTCCACTGGCAATATTTTGAACGGTACCAACGCTCCACTGAATACCAACCTGTAGTTGAATCATCAAGTCGTAACTCCCGTGGCCCTTGTAAATGGTTTCGCCGTGACGAATTTGTCTGACCTTTTGAGATCGACTCGCCATCGGACGCACTCTCAAAGATTGACTTCCTATTTGTTCCGCTTCGGCTAATTCTTTCTTCACAATAACATCATTAGAGCACTCGCACAACAAAATGTACTTGTCTCCGCCTTCGGACGCGATGGCATCAAGGCCTTCACCATCGGAGCCTCCGTCAAAGCTCAAATGACTGGTCGACATTCGCCTCGTTCTAAATTTAACTTGTGTTCGACTACGTGACTCATTGACTTCAGTCGGACATGTAAATGCCCCCGGACCGTCTCTTTTACCGTGACTCCATCGTCCACTGTAGGTTGAACCATCCTTCCAAGTCAAAATACCATTGCCCAAGATGCAGTTTTCAAACCAGTTACCGTCATATCGATCGCCCGAGGCCCATCGCAAGGTTCCCCAGCCGTGCATCTTACCATTAAACCATTCACCATTGAATTCATCCTGTTCATCTTCGATGTCACCCTGAGCTTTCCACTTGTAAGTCCCTGGACCGTGTGCGGTGCCATTCTTCCACAATCCTTGGTAGTAGTCGCCGCCTGCAAAGTTTTGCCTCCCTAATCCGTGTCTTCTACCGTTTCTCCAAGATCCCAGGTACACGGTACCGTCTGGAGCGGTGTAAGTCCCGAATCCATGCATCAAACCGTTCAGAAATTCGCCCTTGTACACGCCTCCGTGTTCCCATTCGTAAGTGCCTTGCCCACTCGGCTCGCCGTTCTGAAACTCTCCAACATACTCACTACCATTCCCCCAAGAATATCGGCCGCTACCTACGGGACGATGATCTTCCCATGGCCCTCTATACACATCTCCATCGTTTAATTCTACACGTGCTTTTCTCGCTCGGGAATAATCCGTCTGAAGATTCACGTCGGCGCCGTCGAGACGAATGGATTGGAGCATCTGATCGATTTCGTCCTCGTCCACTCTCTTCTTGAATGACCTCGGCATTGATAAGAACTTGTACATCGATTTAATTGTCGTCATTGACTCGGGCGTGACGTTCGTCATCCTCGTCCTCGTCCTCGTCTTCGCCCGTCCCAACACAACTCGCCCAAGTCCAAATTGACGACGACACGCCTCCCAGTCCACGTCTTTGTCGCGGCGCTGTGCACCTCGTGCGTGCGTGGTGTGTGCGCGTGTGCGTTGTGATTATAACCAGTACGATGGTCTCACACACACCTCTCACGCGCACACACACGCACACGTGCGCGTCGTCGTCTCTCGCGTCGTCGTTCTTCGCTCTTCATGCTCGTGTACATGGATGGACATACATACAGTATGCGACATCGCGCGAATGAGCGGCCGCGCGAGCGCGGGATTTCGGGGCTAGGTCTCAGAGGAGCACGACGAGGACGAGTGACGACGACGACTGTAGGCGACGCTGATGGGGACGACGGTGCGACGACGCACTGGACGACGAAGAGATGATGACGATGACGATGGTGCAACGCCATCGACGACCACGGGCGTCGAGCGAGCGAGAGGAGGAGCGACTGCGCAGCGCGATAGAATGTCACGGCGGTCGGTGGTGGTTAGGATGGTGCGTTGGTTCGTGGTGATGTGGGCGATCGTGTTGACGTGGGGGGAGTACGTCGAACACGCACGGGCACAGAAACAATGTAGTTGGCCTGAAATGGCACACAGCACGCGCGTGATGGTGATTGCAGACCCACAGTTGGTGGATGAGTACACGTACAAGGCGCTCAAGAAGGACTCTTTGAGTTTAGCCTTCGTGGAGGCGATATGCGATGCGTATGTGCGACGGGCGTTCGTTGCGGCCAAGAAACGATTCGCACCGGATCATTATGTATTCTTAGGAGATTTATTCGGGCAAGGAGCGCGTCGCGATGGTCCAGACTGGGATCGCAACCGCGCGCGCGTAGATGCCGTATTTGACTGGACGCGCGACGGCGTCGTGTCGACGAACGCAAACTATCACACTATCCCAGGAAATCACGATATCGGCTACTCCGAAGTCGTTAGAAACCATCCGCGTATTCTCGATCGACATGAAGAGTGGTACGGGGCGAGCAACTACGTGGAGCGCATTGGCGGCGTCGACTTTGTGGGCATAAACGCGATGGTATTGGACGGCCACGGTGAGTCTGCGAACGCCACGTGGGCGTTTATCGATACCCTCGGAGGTGGAAAAGGAAAACCATCGCCACCGCGGGTACTACTCACGCACTTACCTCTTCCTAATCCATCCCAGCAATGCGGACCAAATAGGAACTCTGGCGTCATTCCAGGACGATATCGTGGTCGACCGAAAGAAGTGGTGTATCAAGATTACCTCACGAAAGAATCTGCGAATAGAATGCTGACTGCGATCAAGCCTCACCTGATTTTGTCAGGTCACGATCACGATCAGTGCGAAGTCACGCATAAGGTTGCGTCTCAGGATGGCGAGACCGACGTCACGGAGATTACTGTCGGGACATTCAGCGCCTTGAATGGAAACACAGAGCCGAGTTATTTAATGCTCAGCGTTTCCAACGATGCAGGAGCGAATTCCGACCGAAGATTGGAGGACTTAATTAAATATAAATTATGTTTCCTTCCGAATATTCGAGAAGTCGTGAGAAAGTACATTTATATGTTTTCGTTTTGTATTCTCGCATGTCTCACACCACCGTTCGGGGAATTAATTAAACCGAGCGTTGAAGCGCATAACGTGCGATTGGTGATTTTGAGGCTAAGGTACGTATAGGCTTCGAGCAACGCAATCACTTTGAGCGATTTAAGACTGATTGACTGACGATAATTTGCGCATCAGGGAGTTTATTCGAGGGGTGATGTATTTAATTTGCCTATTAATTGCTATCGCTTTCATGTATATGTCAATGCTTGCAGTTGATTCGAAGCTTTTGACGACGGCTTTCAACTTAGTGATACAAATGATGTAACCGAAGCCTGCGCGTGATTTAATCTGATAGAAAACATAGTTCACAGTCACGAATTCAATTAATTTGACGAATTTGACAATGTAATTAATTAATTAATTCGAAAGCAACTAAGAAGGACGTAAAAGCTAATTGAACGTCACGAGAATACCGTTCCTAGCTACTAGACAATATTATATCTCGCAATTGTCATTTTTCGCGGCAGTTAGGAGTGATACAATAAAGTTTGTAGGGTGCGAAAAGATTTCACCTCCCGACCTTGGCATCGACAGCGACACGCCAACATGAAATTAAATGATGCTGCACATAATTCGCGGTAATTGCACTCAGAATTAATTCGATCGATTTGTGGTGATATGGAGATTCAAATGGTTTGATTATGAAGTGAATTACCATCTACCGATGCGAAGAATGAGGTGAATAAATGGCCGCGCTGGTATGAATTAATTCTTTCGCGCTCGCAACATAGATTCACAGGACACTGCGTTGCTCACGTCGAGGACGCGCGCGATTTTTCGCTACACGCGCGCACGTCGTTTATTACTTTCGCTGATCTTTCTTTCTCCCGTCGCTATCGCACGCGTCGACGCCGAGCTTGTAAAATTTCTTCCCCGCGTGCGTGGTTGGGCGTTCCGGAATTTCCAACTACCCAGCCTGTAGGATAAATACCCCCATACTGCGACTCGCTGCACTCACGCAGGTCAAAAACCCGAGATGAAGACGCGTCGGATTATCTCAGTATGTATGTTAGCCTTAGTTTTAGTCGGTTTCTGCCAGGTACGTCGCGTTGTCGCGTTTTTTGCTAAGTCGGTGTCGCTCGTTACCCGTGGCGTTCAACACGATTGACACATTTCGATTATAGATTATTGGTACACAGGCGGTGGAAGAGTTTGAAGACGAGAAGCAACTCATGCAATTCGTTGAAGATTCACGTGCAGATACTTTAGCCGTGCTCGGGATGTTCAGAAAGCCAGAAGAGCACCAAGAGTACATCGATGCGTTTACCCACGCGGAGCACACATTCCGATCTTACGGCCACGAGGACGTGACGTTCGGCCGAACTACGAGATTGAGCGAGAAGAACAAGAAACCTAAGGTATTTATCACAGCCCCACACTACGCCGATAGCGATCACATCACAAGCATGGTTGAAAGTCTGGAGTTCAACGTGACGAATGTCGTCCGGTTCGCTTTCTTCACGCTCATTCCTCCGTACGCAAAGTGGCCCGAATTTCCGAGCAACAGGGGTACTGTTGACGAAGTCCAGCGCGCGAATTTGCATGCTAAAAACGATTTACCCAAGGTTTACGTATTCATGCTCAAAGATGGCGCGGAAGACTACGGGGTCCGAATTCATCAAACGCTCGAGTCTGTCGGCAACGCCGTCACGGGCTTCATGGTGATCATCCACATAGTCGTCCCTTCGAAAGATCATAGCTTATATTTACAAACAGCAGTGCGCGAGGGCGAAGAAAAACAATACATGGACGCTCTGGCAAGCGGCAGACTCGTCATCATCGGCTACGACCCGGTGAGTGGTATTCGTGACGCCGAAGCGCGTTTCATCGACACCTTCAACGCCGAGTCGCTCCTCGGTTTCTGCAACGGCTTCCTCAAATTGCTCCCTGAAGACGCCCAGAACGGCCGTTCGCCATTTCCTATTAAATATTTCGATAAGCGTGGAAAGAATACCGTCGGACTTGGAAAGTATAGCCACAAGGAGTTGTAACATCAAACGCCTGCGCACACGTGTGCACATCGGAGCCGGCATGGTTTTGTCTTGTTACGATTCATCATTCTATGGGTAAACAGTATGGAGAGTGTTGCGACCCACACGCCACACGTCCATCGACCCAGTGAAGGGCCGCGCCTGACCCGGCACACGACGACGACGACGGTGACGACTGGTGAGGTCGCAGGACTCGAGTCGTAGATTTATACTCAATACCCTCAGCCATGCGCGTGTTACACGACGTCAACCTCGATCTCGACTCTCAAGACATCGAGCTCGTCGCCATGGCGCTCGAACGTTCAAAACGCACGCGCGCTCGGGCGCTTGTGTGGCGCGAACTCGAAGCCCATCGGCGCGGTTGCGTGCAACGAGAGATTGTAGATAGCTATGGCAATGGTGAGATGCCGACGACGAGTTATAGCGATGCCGACGACAGCTGTTACGCGGGCGCCAACGTGAACATGAAATGCGTTGCAGGCGAGGGATTAGTGTTGCCCACAAAGAGTATTTTGTCGCCTACGAGACGCGGGAACGGTGACTCTGCGTCGCCGTGGAAGGCGGTGACGTTCGATAGAGATCCACCGAGTGGGTTTCCCGAGCGACGACCGAGTTTCCGTCGTAAACGAACGATGAATTGCTACGTAAAGTCGCGAGGAGATGACCAAAGCCAGTGGTTGGCTTTGGCTTTGGTGTTCGCCACCTTGCTTTTTGTGGCGTTGACGAGCCAGGCGCTGGAAGCCTTACATGCGATGTTCGTGCTGGCGTCGGGATGAAGGAGTAATGATTAGTTCATAGCCTAGTTTAACATTTTAATAGAAATCTTAGCTCATGTACCGAACTCGACTTGTGTCTCTTGCTGTCGCTCACGCGCAACAGCTGTCGTCACTATGCGACGCGAGTGATGTTCACCAAGCACGGAGTTCGGACGATCCCGTGCGTTGGTGTGACGCGGTGGCGACGTTCAATTACCAACGTCACATGTACTTCTTCATCGTCTTCTTCTAAGTCTATCACTTTTGTTCGACACGGCCAAAGCACTTGGAATGCCGAAGGTCGAATTCAAGGAAGTTCAAACTTCTCCGTGTTGACATCAAAAGGTAAGGATCAGGCGGGGATGACGCGTGATATGGTGCGCGAAATGGAATTCGATATTTGTTTACGTTCACCTTTAGCGAGGGCAAGCGAAACGGCGGACATTGTGTGGGCAGGACGGACGCCAGGCTTGGTGGACGTCAGCGACTTGAGAGAGATTGATTTGTATGCATTCGAAGGCCTGCTAAAGGCTGAGGGCGTCGAAAAGTTTGGCGCCCAATTTGACAAGTGGAAAAAGCAGCCAGAAGATTTTGAAATCGACGGCCATTACCCTGTTCGTGAGCTTTGGGACAGAGCGACGGTCGTATGGGAGAACGTTTTGTTGAGACAACCACACTCGAAAATTCTCGTCGTTGCTCACAACGCCATAAATCAAGCAATATTAGGGAGTGCACTCGGCTTTGGACCGCATTACTTCAGGCGATTACTCCAAAGTAATTGTGCATTGAGCAAGGTGAGCATCGGCGAAGACTTCAAGCCGAATACTGGGCGTGGAATAGAGATGGAATTTTTCAACCAGACACCAAAATCACCACTAGACGCCAAAAAGGCTGTCGTTGGTTTGATCTGCGGACCTGCGAGTATAGATGAGGAGGCGCTGATCACGAACACGATCATTCATATGCTGCAAAAGTCTAACATAAAGCGATTGATGTTTTCCTCAACCGGTGCTTCCGCTCGTCTAGCGCAGAAAATTTTAGACTCAAAAAATAATCTTTCGTTTGAGACACACGTGGTCGAAACTGTTGAAGAGATTTTGAGTCATTTAAAATCAACTGACGATGTAGGCGCTTCGATCGTTATCCACGACAAAAAGCTTTGTCAAGACTTTATGGCTCATTCGTTGGATTTGAATGATGGTTCAATTTTTAAGCTCTCGCCAGGAGGGCTATCGGTCCTTAATATGACTGGTGGACCGGTGAAGAATCCCATCGCGATATGCATCAACCATCACCTTCACTTGGACGAAGATGAGCCTGACGTGGATTTTATCTAGCATGTGTTCTGTATGTTTCAAGTATGCTCGCTAATGTAACGTGTAAATAATTCTTTCTAGTATCTATGGTCACTCCCAACGTCGTCGACTGTCGTCTTTTTTCTCCTTCTTCTCCTTCTTTTCCTTTTTATGACGCTTGCTATCTCTTCGTTCATCTCTATCATCGCCAGGAATAGGTAATCCTTTCGCAGCTGCCTCAGCACGAGCCATAGCAGCGGCTTTGCGTGCCTGAAGTTCCCGAATGAGCTTCTCTTCGTCATCCTCTATGCGCGCGTTTCGAGGTCCTGCGTTGTCTACAACATCTCCACTATCTGGTATGCGATGATGTGCGGGTTCAGGCTCGGGCAATTCATGTTCTCTTTTCGCAACAGGCCTTGGACCTCCGCACTTGAAGCACGTCTCTCTAAACTTGAAGTTTTCTCCCCCGCACGCGCACCGCCAGTCCTTTTGTGACGGGTCATCATTCTTTAGCTTGTAATCATCCACGTGATCGACTTTAATGGTTCGACCGACTACGATGGCGCCATTCAAGTTATCCACCGCTAGAACCGTCGATCTTTGATCAGCGTAGCAGATAAAGGCAAATCCTCTGCTCTTTCCTGTGTCTTCGTGGCGCACGACGTTGACGTCTACAATCTCTCCGTACTGCGAAAACACCGCCAACACGTCGCCTTCTGTCATATTAAACGGTAATCCACCGGCAAAAACATAGGCTGAGTGCTTAAATCTCGCGTGCCACGACGCGCTTTCGGACATCCCGCTCTCAATCTCCCGCATCGTCGCCGCTTGGGTGTTTTTAATTTGCGTCAAGTAATTCATGGCTGCTGACACTATTTCTATCTATGAACGCACGTCTCGCACCAATCGCACCGCGGTGTGCTGATGAATGCCGCGCGACTCAATGCACGCACGTGTGACGCCCAAACGTCCAAATCGTCGTCGTCGTCGTCGTCGTCTGTCGCGCACGCGCACGCGCACACCACGCCTTTGTCCCTCGCCAATCCGAGAAAACCAAAACACACAAATCTCACTCGTCGGGTTCACGATTGGTCGTTTACCCCCCACCCCGCCAACAAAACCAAAAAGACTGCACGACGACGAGAAGTGGCGGCGGCTGCAGTGCGCCGCGCGTCGTTCGCGCCCACGTCGACGGTGACGGTGAGAAGCGCGACACGGAAGCGCGAATAGAAGAACACACACACGTCGTCACCATGGGCGTGGCCTACGACGCATCGCTCGCGCGCGAGGTCGTGAACGAGTGCACGACGAGCGCCAACGTCAGGCGCGTCGTGGCGCACGCGATCGAGGGCGTGACGAGAGCTTTGGGAGGTGCGGCGCTGACGGCGCGCATGCGATGTCAATCCCTCGCTCGCTACATGTGCTGGTCGGTGATGAACACAACATTAATCTTTGAGAACTGACTATCCTCGTGATGTCTCAACTGACAAGCATATGACTGAGACCAGCACTGGCGCGGCGAAGGATTGACTTTTTCACGCCGACGATGACGTAGAAACGTAAACAACAAAATGCTCGCTCGATAATATGACTGACAATCTATGTACGTATTGAATTCACGCAGAGATGAAAGAAAAGGAATTTAAATCCAAGCCAGTGTCTTGGTTTGCGATCGAAAGCGAAGATGTCATGGGAAAAACTTTGAAGTTTGCGCCGCCGACGCGCGTGTACGTCATAGGGAGTCACGCTGACGGCGGTTGCTTTAACGTGTCCATGCATGGAGATGATCTAGCTGTTGTAGACGTCGCAGTGGAGATGCCACGTTCGTTCTTTCATGAAAAGGATTATTTAGATCATAGATATCACTTCAAGCGCGCACTTTACTTGGAAACTCTTCATAAAAAGTTGTCAAAGTCATCCGAGTGGTCGGTGGATATGAACGACCAGTATGCCGATCCGAGAAAACCGTATATCTCGCTGCATTTTGGTGAAAAGGGTGATAGGAAAACTATTCGTCTTTTTGCCACAGTCGATGCCGAGACGTTCGCTTCTGTTCGACTATTACCAGATAGAGCGAACCTGCGTAGTTTAGAATCAAAGAGTGGCGAGCGGCGACCGAGCCCACACTACAACCAGTCTATCGCTGAAGATATGTATGGTGAGTTGCATGCGCAATATTTTGCCACTGCTTCAAAAAGAGCGGCTAACTTGCCGGGCGCTGTTGTTCTCTTTAAGCGATGGGCGCAAGGTCGGCGCTTGTTGGGTGCGCCGGATGGCGTGAATGGATTCTTTATCTCCATGCTTTTGGCATACATGCTTGAGCAAGGTGGACAAATTAGTAGTAATATGGATGCTAGTCAGATGTTGCGTGCTGCATTGGGTGCGTTGGCCAAGCCAAGCTTTTTCAAGAAGGGTTTGTATTGTAACGGCAAGCCGGCAGAGGCGAATGCTTGGCAACGAGCTTTCTCGCAAGTGTTTTTAGGGCCATGCGGTCACGTGAATATCATGTCCAGAATGTCCGAAAGTGCGGTCAAAGAACTCATTCACGAGGCATCAGTTTCTACGGAAGAGTTGAAGAAGTCTAGTAGTTCAGTTTTTGGGAATGTCTTACTAGGCTCATTTCCCGCGGCGGTTCGGTACGATCTGCATTTGCACGTTACAGCGCATGTGGCGGATCTTGAATCGGATTCCGATATTAATGCACGACGCGATAGTGAAATTGCGGCGTCTAAAGTCATTTCGCGGGCTTTAGGTGACCGCGCTAAGTTGGTTCGCGTGCATGAGATACCCAAAACAAGCGTCGATGACTTAGGAAGCTCGGCTTGTACTTTGTGGGTTGGGATCGTATTAGATCCTGAGAATGCTATGCGTTTGGTCGACATCGGTCCTAGCTCTGCCGACGACAAAGAAGCAAAAGACTTTCGAGCGTTTTGGGGTGACAGATCGGAGCTTCGCCAGTTTAAGGATGGACGTATTTGCGAATCTGTAGTCTGGGATTTCGTGCCTCCATCGCAACGCCATCACATTCCCGCCATTGTCGCTGAACAAGCGCTCGAGCGTAACATGACTGCTTGTGAAAGCGTAGAGTGGAGTGCGAAATTATTTGATGAGCCAATGAGCAAGATTACCAGTTCCAAAGAGGGTGCTTCACCAGCAAACTTGCTGCAAGCGCTCGATCGTTTGGCAAAGCGCATGAAAGATTTGAAAGAAATGCCCCTCAAAGTCAACAATGTGCAGCCTTTAAGTGGTGCATTCCGCGGTACTGATCCTTTTCCACCAACACCTCATCCTTTGGCGCATGGCGCAGGTGTAGGTTTAGGAAAAAGCGAGGATGATATCCCAGTCTGTCCCAAAACACTCGATATTCTTGTTCAGTTGGAAGGTAGCGGTCGCTGGCCCGAAGATCCGACGTCTATCGAAAAGACTCGCGCGATGATGGCAATCGAACTCGCTGAGTCTCTCCGCAAGAGCTACGCCATGCCTAGTATTGTCTCTGAAGAATCAGTCGATATTCTGTTTGAAGGTTACGCGTTCCGAGTGCACATCAGCGCAGCCACTGGTGGCGCACACGTCAAGGCGACAGAGGAGCAGCTTCTCGAGAGAGCGGCACATGCAGGCTTAATTGCATCTATTGCCGCTCGTTTTCCAATGTACGGTGTATCTACGCAGCTCATCAATAGATGGATCGCATCACACATGTTTTCGCCACACATTTCAGACGAAGCAATTGAAGCTTTGGTGGCTACATTATTTGTTACTCCTGGTTCAGCACTACCACCGATGTCACGTGAAGTTTCCTTTGTTCGATTCTTGAATTTAATTGCTTCTCACTTATGGCACGATCCTGTGGTTTTAGACCCCGAAAATGTCGTCACTGAGGCAGAAGTTGAGCGCATTAATCGAACAGCGAAGGGTGCGCCAGCGATGTGCATCGTTACACCGCACGACAGGTCTGGATCACAGCTCACTTTGGCTGCACCGAACGTAGTAGTACTCAAACGTCTTGTCGCGATCGCTACACGTGCGACGTTGGAAGTCCAAGGACTTCTCGATGGTACGTCGAAGCACTCGCTTGCTGACGAAGATGCCTGGGAGAAATTCTTCAAGCCGTCGCTCAGCGGATTTCAAGCAGCATTTATTCTTCGTCGCTCGGCTCTGCCCTTCCCTAAGCAAGCGCTATTCCCTAGCAAGCGCTTGTATAAGCGAATGCGCGAGCATTTTGAGAGTGAGATGAGCGTAGTAGACGAAGATGACGAGGAAACGTTGGCGCAAAGCATCAAGCTCGCCAAGTTGCCGCCCAAGCTCCTTCAAAGAGGCCCGGATAAGGCTCGCGAGGCATTGCTGATTGGTTTCGATCCTATGTCGTGTTTCTTAAAAGACGCTCAAGATCGATTAGGCGGCACCGCTTTGTTATTCGCTGACAAGTACGGTGGCGACACCGTCGGCGTCGCCTTCAAACCGGGCGCCGTCCACGCCGACGCCCAGTTTCCTGAATCCCTTTCATGGTTGCCCAACCCATCACCCGCCGCGAGAGATGCTGTGATCGAAGAACTCGCGACCATTTCCGGGAACGATTTCGTCGCCAAGGTTCTTAGCTAATCGTTCGTTCGTTAGAGGTTTTTAATAGAATAGTCCATAGTCCGAAATTCGCGGCGCACCCATAACCGCGATGAAACGTGTTCGCCACTACCAGTCACTCTTAAACATTTTCCCCGAAACCCTTGCCGGCATTGATTCTTCCTTGTGTTTTACACTTGATGTGATGAGATGGTATATTAAGACTGATCAATGGTTCAACGTTAGCCCCCTCCCGAATTACCTTGTTACTTTAGGAGGCGTCAACCTGCTCTGATTCTCGTACACGTCGTACACTACGTCTCCTCGTTGATTCGTCAACGTTTATGAGGCGGAGTGCGTCCTGCGACGTCGTAAAACACCCCCCCCCTCCACATGGGAAGAACAATCACCACACTACGTACACGTACACGTAGTGCGTCCATCCTCGCCCCTCGCCCGTGAACGGCGCACGGGTCACGGGCCCGGCGTCGAGGCGGCGTCGCGACAGAAAACGTCGCCGCCATGCAGCACGCGCTCGGGCGAACGACGACGACGACGTGTGCGAGCACGAGCGGAGGACGAGGTGGGGCAACAAGCGCTGGAGGACGAGGAAAGAGTGGTGGTGCACGCGGTGGACGCGCCGGGGGTGGGCGAGGGAAACCATCGACGACAACGACGACGACGACGTCGCGTGGCGGTGGGAGCGGCGGATTCACCACGGCACCAGGGCAAAAGCCTAATAAACCACCACCGGCGCGACGAGCGAAAGAGACGGGCGTGATTGATGAAAAAGAAAAACACTTGTACTTTGATGAAGCCCAAATCATCGTCGTCGGTGGCCAAGGGGGCGAGGGCGAGGCATGGCAAGGCGCTAAACCAAAAGTGGTGAAGAACTTCAAGTACCAATGGGGGCGCAACTTGAAAAAGTTCATCGAGTTACCAGCGGCGGAACCCGCGGATGGTGGACGAGGAGGAAACGTGTATTTACGCGTCGATCGTAAATGTGATTCGTTGTTACATTTACATGAACGTAAGACATGGCGAGGGAAGAAGGGCTATCACGGAAGCGCAGCTGAATTCGCGAGCGGCGGACGCGAGCGACATCGCGTGGCGCCTGACCAAGAAAACATGTACATTCCTGTACCTCCTGGAACGGTTGTGCGCCGAAAACGTACTGGTGAACTTCTCGGTGACATGACAAAACATGGACAAACGCTATTAGTCGCCGAAGGTGGTGCTGGTGGGTTAGCGGCTCGGCGCGCGGAGAAGCAAGTCAACCGTCGCATGCGCAATGGCAAGGTTGAAGACTATGAGGCTTCAGACATTGCTGTTGATACCGCATCGTTGGTGTCATCTAGTGGAGAATTAGGAGAAGAGCTCTCCATCGAACTTTTAATGCGCGTCGTCGCCGATGTTGGTCTCGTAGGTTTGCCGAACGTCGGTAAAAGTTCACTTCTCAAAGCGGTGACTCGCGCCAGCCCAGAAATTGCGAACTATGCGTTCACGACGCTCATGCCAAATTTAGGGGTGATTAAAACTGAAGATGATCTCGCAGAAAGTGGTGAGACATCGACTGTGATGGCAGATTTACCCGGTTTGATCGCTGGCGCGCATAAAGGCTTGGGTCTTGGTCGCGCGTTTTTACGCCACTTGCGCCGTACGCGCTCCATGGTGTGCGTCGTCGACGCCTCGGGACAAGACCCTGTGAATGATTACACCGTGGTTCGGCAGGAATTGAAGTTGTACAATCCCGAGTACGTTCAACGTCCGCATATTCTCGTCTTGAATAAGATGGATTTGGAGTGGGCCGCATTGCGCACGGAAGAACTTACTGAAGCCATCCGTGCGCTCGATGAAGAAACCATCGGCACGGCTCCCTTGGCTATCCTTCCCATCAGCGCCAAGGAAGGCACGGGAGTTGAGAAATTCATGGAGGAATTAGCTAAACTCATGAAGGAGGAAGATTCGAATCGTTAATGGCATAGTTTTTAATTTTAATACAAGGTAGCGCAGCAGCAATCATTTACTATTTTATAAATCAAATAGGCGCATTTCAGCAAAACCTTCCTGTCTCGTGACGTTGTACCATGCGACGACGCGCGCGCTCCCGAGAACTGGGGGTAATGCACAATCTACGCCATAAATAACCTCAGGCGACGACAGTTGCTTTGTCACAGATTCCGTGACTTCATTTAAGGGCTTTCGCGCCTTGATAGCGCTAATGCCGGCACGTGTGGCGTTGAGCGCTTCGCTGCCGCTCGCGCGCACTTCAGCGCGCAGTCTCAATGGGCCGATGAGTTGTTGTCCCAACGATAGCGTCACCGAAAGCGGATTCGCCTTCAATCGGCCATCCATGGTGATGAAACGGTCAGCTAAAGACATTGGCTTTTGATTTTCAGCATCAAGTGGTCGACTCGAGCCACCAACGCCCGCGGCATCGATGCGCAAATTGATGGATGTAAAATCCAACAACGGGCGAGAAAACGAACCCGCTTGCGCGTGCACGGCGATGGAACCAAAGTTCTGAAAGTCCACACTTCTGCCACTGGAGTAATCATCATCTAAGCTCTTACGCGCGACGGCCCCATAAATACCTCCAATGCTAAGTGTCGGTACTTGCGGCATCGCGGTGTAGCCAGTTTGCGCTTGCGTCGAGTTTGCCTTGCGTCTTCGACGTCCTCGCCATAGCACAAACTGTTGTTCAAAAGATGCACCCGCTTGAAGCTCCTTACGAGGTGGTTTGCGCAATCCTCCGCCCGGTGCAGGCTCGAAGGCGGGTAAATCCTTTGACAACCACTTGCGCGCACCGATGCGGTAGTTGAGTGCCCGTCGTCCTCTACTCGCCACGCTCACCGACGCGGACGTCGGTCCATCCACGTATCCTTCTGACATTTGGTGTCGCTCATTGTGGGAAATATCCATGGACACGATGTGCGCGGGTATCTTACTCTGAATACTCAATCTTCCTCGCGTTTTCGTGGGATCCATGGTCTTGTTCCCCGCTCCAACCGCCGCACCTGCGCCTTCAACCGCCGCATCCGCGCCGCGCTTGGTTGCCGCTTTAAATTTCGACGCGATGGCTTCTGTAACGCCTTGCACCGATCCCAACTCCCCTATCGCCTTCACGACAACTCGATCGAGTACACTCGTCCGAAATCTACCCCCCAAGGCGTACATAGATGGATCTAATAACGCTCTATGCGCCTTCCCTTCCCGCGCGTTTGGCGTCTCCCACGCGCGTTGCGCCCGCACCCGACACGTCAACGTCGACCACCACTCCCCCGCACCCACGTTCGCCACCACTCGATCGAGCACTAACCCTCCTTCATGTTTCACATAACTCGGCATCGCTGGCACATTTAAGAACTTTTGTGCCATAAACACCTGTTGCGCTCGCGCCAATCCACTCGGCGCGCACGTCCCCAACGTCCCCAGCCTCGATGGGTGCGCCTTGGCCAATCCCTCCACCCCGCACGCGCTCGTCGTGTCGTCCGCGTTGAACGCTCGCGCCAACGCACACTTCATGGGTTTAAACCCTTGGAGTTTCAGATGCGACGGTCGTTCGCTTCCCATCGTCGTCGTCCTCGTCGTCGCGTCCACCAGTGTCGCGCACCGCCAATTCAATGCACACGTGCAATCACCCATGTATTATGTCACCACAGACCACTGACCAGGCGGTGGTGGAGTGTTCACATGACAAACCCCAGAGACCGCCGCGACGACGACGACGAGGACGAGCGACGACGAGCGACGAGCGACGTGAGGTGTATGTGACCGCTAACACGGTGAGGATATAGTGCGAACGTACGAGCGTGACGACGACGACGACGACGACGACACACGTGGACGACGAGCGACGACGACGCGCGCATCGTCGTGATTGTTTTCAGAGACGTGATTTGAGTGAAAACACGACGACGAGGACGAGGAGGAGTGGAAAGCGCGAGACGCGGGAGGAGGTTGACGAGGAATTTTGAGATAATACACGACGAGCAATCATGAGCATGATTAATATCGGTGCGTCGAACGCCGGGGACCAGTTCTATCGGTATAAAATGCCCGCCATTCAATCAAAGATTGAAGGTCGCGGAAACGGGATCAAGACAAACGTGGTAAATCTGGTTGACGTGTCGAAGGCTTTAGCGCGACCGACGTTGTACACGTTGAAATTCTTTGGTAATGAGCTCGGGGCTCAGACAAAGTTTGATGAAAAGTCGGGAACGTGCATCGTGAACGGCGCGCACGACGCGGGCAAGTTGGCGCAAACGCTCGAAGGCTTCATCAAGCGCTTTGTGCAGTGCTTCTCGTGCGGCAACCCAGAGACGATGATTGAGATTTCAAAGCGTGATACCATTCACTTGAAGTGCAAGGCATGCGGTGCGCTTTCTGATGTGGATATGCGCCACAAATTGTGCACGTTTATTTGCAAAAATCCTCCTGAGATTAAAAAGGACAAAAAGGAAAAGCAACTCCGCCGCGCCGAACGCGAACGCGAAGAGGCAGGTGCCGCGCTTGACGATGAAGAACGCCGTCGCAAACGCAAGGAAAAGAAGGAGAAGAAAGACAAGAAAGAGAAAAAAGAGAAGAAAGAGAAGAAAGAAAAGAAGGAGAAGGCTGATGATGAAGGTTCCGCCGGCGTGGATGACGCATCTTCTGCGTCTGAGCCAGATGACGACGACGACGATGACAACGACGAAGTCGTTTGGGCTACTGATACGTCTGCTGCTGCTGCGAAAGCTCGCGCTGAGGAGCAACTCACCGACGGTGCGGCAGGCATGGTGACCGTCGTTGCGGACAAAATGAAGGATGCCAGTATTCAAGATGAGAGCTCTGAAGAAGAAGAAGATCCTCGCATCTCAAAGCTTCGAGTTTATGCTACGAAGAATGACGCCGCAAAGACTGCCGAGTATCTCAACTCTGACAGCCTTGGCGTAGACTCTCTCGAGCTTGGTATCTACTTCCTTCTTGAAGCGATCTTTGACGAAGATGAGCCCATCCCTCCTCAAATTAAAGCCAAGAAGGATTACGTCGAAGCCGCGTGCCCGGATGCCAAGACGCAGCGTGCCTTATTGTGTGGCTTCGAACGCTACGTCACTGAAACGGCGACTTCTGGGTTCAAAGCGTTCTCTTTAATCTTAAACCAATTGTACGAATTCGATCTGGTGGAAGAAGACGTCATCAAGGCTTGGAACGATGACGTTGAGGCGGCGGCGAGCATCGAAGTCGAAGCCAAGGTTAGTCAAGCCGTTCGCAAGCAGGCTGAAAAATTCATCGAATGGCTCGATGAGAGCGAAGATGAAGATAGCGATTAGGTTCAAAATACTCTCTTTTGTTGATCTCTTGTGATATGTTACGAACATTTTCATCGATTTTGAGCTCCCGTTGCGTTCGCGCCCCCCTTTTAAGACTCGAGAGTAACCTTGTTATCCACACTCTAAGTCGCGCATACATGAGAATTCTTCTTCAGCGTCTTTCGGGTCACGCGAATTTGCCTCTACGAAATTTTATTCGCGCGTCCTCGGCGCAAGCTTCCTCGTCGTCGTCAACGAAATCGTTTGAAGCTGTTCGAGCCATGAGTGAGAAAAAAGTGATTAAGGGTGTCGTGTTCGACATGGATGGCACGCTCACGCAGAGCGCAAAGTTAGATTTCGTGGAGATGAGGCGACGATGTGGATGCGAAACGCCGGATATTTTAGGCGAAGTTGATTCCTGGCCGGAAGAGCGACGAACCAAGGCGTACGAGATTATAGGAGAGATGGAGCGTGAGGCGCTGAAAACGACGACTCTCATGGCGGGCGCAAGCGCTGTTGCGGAAACGTTAGATGCGATCGGTATTCCACGTGCATTGGTCACTCGTAACGCGAGATCATCGGTGGATGTTTTTCACAGTTCAATTTGGTCACTTACACCATTTGAACCGGCTTTGAGTCGAGAATTCAAGCCATACAAGCCCGCGCCAGATGCGCTTTTGCATATTTGCAAATTATGGGGATGCGAACCCGGAGAAGTCATTATGGTTGGTGATAGCGCTAAAGATGACGTTGTGAGTGGAAATAGAGCGGGTGCAATCACTGTCCTACTCGACAGCGGGCGTACTAAAGCTTGGAAAGAAGATTTCGGGGTGGATGAATTGCCAGAAGAGATGGTTCCGCATTTTGTGTGTGACAACATGCACGACTTTGTGACGTTACTCAAGTCCGAGATGCATTTCAATTTCCAAATCCCTCCGAACAAAATCGTCAACGCGGCGTAATTCATTATTTAACACTTTAGTTTTTAGATTTTTGATCTTGTATTCGTAGACTAGAATTATTTTGCCGCTTTGCCCATCTTGGCAATCAATTCGTTTTGGACGTCTTGCGTCACCGGTTGGTGCGAGCCGTATTCCATGGTAAACTCTCCCTTACCTTGTGTCATACTTCGCAACTCGGTGCTGTAACCAAACATCTGGCTTAAAGGTACCAAAGATGAGATCAAGACGTCGTCACCTTCCGCCGTGGAGTCATTAATATTTCCCTTGCGTCTGTTAATGTTACCGATAACGGTACCTTGGAATTCAGACGGCACAGTGATATCGACTTTCATGATTGGTTCTAAAAGCTTAGGACCAGCATTGTGGAAAGATTGGCGGAAAGCGGCAAGCGCGGCGAGCTTGAATGCTAGTTCAGAGGAATCAACCGCGTGCGATGCCCCATCAGTCAAAACAATTTTCACTCCTTCCACAGGGTAGCCAACCAGTCCGCCACTGAGAGCAGCCTCTTTAAAACCCTTTTCTACGGCTTGAATGAAAGAAGGCGCGATAGCATTACCTACGATGCCGTTTTCGAAGATGACTTCCGTGCTATCCTCCAGCGGTTCAATGTAGCCGACAACTTTACCGTATTGACCTTGACCACCAGACTGCTTCTTGTGCAGGTAGTCAAACTCAGCTCGCTTTGTAATCGCCTCGCGGTAGTTGACTCGCGGCTGGCCAACGTCGCAATCGACCTTATACTCGCGGCGCATACGTTCGACGTAAATATCAAGGTGTAATTCACCCATACCACTAATGATAGTTTGCGCACTCTCCTCATCCAAGTGTACTCTAAACGTCGGATCCTCTCTTTGGAAGCGCTGAAGCGCTTTACTGAAGTTAGCAGTTTCTCCTTTACTCTTTGGAGTGATTGCGAGAGACATCACTGGATCAGGAATCTTCATAGATGTCATCGCATAATTGACCGTTCCGTCAGTAAACGTGTCACCGCTCTTACACTCAACTCCAAAGAGTGCGACGATATCACCCGATGGTGCCGACGTGACGTCTTCCATGTCGTCACTGTGCATTCGCACGAGACGCGGAACTTTGAGTTTCTTGCCAGTCGACGTGTTCGTAATCGTCATGCCTTTTTGAATCTGTCCTTGGTAGACACGAAGGTATGTAAGCTGACCAAATTTACCTTCTTCGAGCTTAAATGCGAGCGCCACGAGAGGAGCCTTCAAATCATTTGACAGTACTAATGGTGCTTCTTCTTTGGCGAGATCGAGTGCAACGTTTTTCACTTGTGACGGTGCTGGCAGGTAGTCCACGACGCCGTCCAACAGAAGTTGAACGCCGCGATTTTTATACGCACTCCCCATAAATAAAGGCGAGAAATCATTCGCAATTGTTGCCCGTCTGATAGCTGCAATAAGTTGTTCAGTCGTTGGTTCTTCGCCGACCAAGAACAAGTCGCCCAACTCTTCGTCAACTTCAGCCACGCACTCGATTAAGACTTTGCGCTTCTCTTCGGCGAGTTTCTTCAAGTTCTCTGGTACCTCCCCGATGGTAATATCCTGCCCGTTCGCTCCCGAGAAAACGACAGACTGCATTCGAACTAAATCGACCACACCTTCGTGTTGATCTTCTAAACCAATTGGGATCTGGACTGCCGCCGCATTCAACTTTAACTTGTCCCGAACTTGACTGAGTACTTTCCATGGGTTTGCCCCAGCGCGATCGCACTTGTTCACAAAGCACAATCTTGGAACGTTGTAGCGTCGCATTTGTCGGTCAACTGTAATAGACTGCGATTGCACGCCGCCTACGGAGCATAAAACCAAAATCGCGCCATCCAATACTCGTAACGCTCGTTCGACTTCGATGGTAAAGTCGACGTGCCCGGGTGTATCGATAATATTAATATCAGATTCCTTCCATCTGCAGAACGTCGCCGCGGACTGAATGGTGATACCCTTCTCTCTTTCAAGCTCCATAGAGTCCATCTTTGCTCCAACGCCATCCTTCCCTCGCACCTCGTGAATAGCGTTGATCCTTCCAGTGTAGAACAAGATGCGTTCCGTCAAAGTGGTCTTTCCACTATCAATATGTGCCGAAATCCCAATATTCCGCTTGAGCTCTTCTGCGCCAGTCCCATGTCCACTCGAATACGTCCGTCTACCTATCGTTCGCACGTGGTGGTGTCCATTCACGCCGCGCACGTCGCCGTCAGCTCTTGCACCGAGCGCCCGTGACAGCCAGGTGCCACTCGTCGTGCACCACGACTGCACATCGATGGCGAGCGTTCTCGCCCGCGCGGCGGTAGTAATCGAACGAATCGTGTGTTTACCACGCATTCGTAGCGATTTCACTCGTCGCCCGTGACTTGCGCGCGGCAAAGTGTCGTTAGGCGCCGCCGTTTTCGTGGCGTGTGCGCGTCTAGGGTATAGAGAGCGGTGGCTCGCGCGGCACCGCACACTGGCGCGCGCGATGTCTACGTTGTCTAATTTGTTCGGCGTGCGCAACGGCGGCGGCTTAGCCTGGGTCGTCGCTGCCGGCGCGATCGGTGCGTACTATGGCTATCCCGCGGTTCAAAAGTGGAACCATGAGAAACAGCTGAACGAGAAGTTCGCCATGGGCGAACGCTTGATGCAAAGCGGCACGGAGACCGGCGAGCGCTATAGACAGTTCGTGAAAGAAAAGAAGGATAAAGAAAGCAAACGTGGGTGGTTTGGCTCAAAGTAGATGCAGAAGCAGCGCGTATTGCTAGATGTTGTAGAATAATCATTAATCACCAGTTCACGCCTTCAATTGTGTACGTAGTGGACACTACGCCGCTTTGTTCAGGTAACGGACAGCCTTCGACCACATGCTGAAGTGCACCTCGAAGCGTGGCCAAGGGCTTCATCATCGCTAACATCATCGCGCACGAATCTTTGAGCTCGTGGACAAGCTCGGAGGCGTCCTTTGCGAGACAAAACATCGAAAGCTGCGCATCGAGGAGTGCTGTAGCCCAAGATACGACGTCGCTCGCGTTCGGAATACCAGGTTCAGCTAATGTATTCACAGTTGCGAATAATCCCCCAGAATTAGCATAGAACTTTGCCCAAACGAGGAGGTATCCAAGAAGCGCAAGGCACTGTTCTTTGGGCAGAGGGCGCAACACACTCGTGCTCAATGTTGGATCCAGGGTGCGAGCGATGAGAACATGCAGTTCTTGCGCCCAAGGTTGGAATCCATCGTATGCAGCAGCTAATAATCTAGCTCGCGCAATCTTCACTTGCTTGGCTTCCCGACTCTGATTTTCATCTGCGACATATTTCTCCGCTTCATCCAGAGCTGTGATTGCAACCTTCTTAGCCTCACCAGCTCGCCTTTTCAAGTGTTCCTCGGTCGCATCTCGTTTGAGACAAGCAACAAGTGCTACAGTTAAATCTTGCGCAGAAATATCCGTTGCGTGAAGCAGAAAGTTCTTGACTTCATCGAGCATGTCGTCCTCTAAAAGTGCCGCCATGAGTTGAGGCGCGGCGGCTGAGCCAGAAATATGTCCCTCAGCTAACAACACGGACACAGGTTCCCACGACCGATGCACTAACGCACCACTTAAAGCGCCATCTATGATCGACTGAGAAATAGGAAGCGTCTTAAGCAAGGGTTTCATCATCGCTGTCGCCTTTTTACTCCCACTAGCCAACGTTTCAGCTACCTTTCGCGTCTCAGCCTCCTTTACTTCGACATCTTTATCGTCCCAGTTATCACTGCACATTCCTAAACTCACGATTTCTTGTCCATTTAACTTAGACATGTCTACTTTCCAATTCGGCGCCACAGACGCATGTTGTGGTCGTGTACATGCGTTGCTGGATTTGGCGCCCAAAATACGAGCAGACGCAGAATTCGAGTCTGGCTTGGCGTGTACGCTAAGAGAACCAACAAGCGACGCGAGAGATAGCTCTGGGAGCTCAAACTGTACCGCTAAAACGTGTTCGGAGAGACCTATGACTAAGCTTCCCGAAGTCGCAGCGAGGCACACCCCTGATGTTCTCCCAACACTTTGTTCTGCGCTTTGGCTTATATCCTCTGCCAAGTGTACTGCGCCATAGCGTGAATCCAAGACTGCCACGAGAACCGTGGATTCCTCTTTAGAGTTTGCAACGATGGCGTAATAGTCCTCCGATAAACTCAAAGCCGCTGCATCGCTTAAAGTTGACGTTTCTTCACTCGTTTTACTACGCTTCCCCGACGCTGCGGTGCTCAATTTCACCTCCAATCCATCAAGGCTGAGTTTGCGGCGGAGCTCACCGTCACCGGCGTCGTGTAAAGCCCACAACCCATCATCCCATAAAATCATAAACGTCTCACCATCACTCGCCGCGGTGACGACACGAGCTTTATCGTCCCCATCCGGGTGCGTTACGTCAAATTCCCAAGCCTTTTCCACCCTTCGCTTTTCACCCTGGCTCTCGACAATCGCTAGCACTTTTCGCTTCTTGAGCGCATTATCGGTAGTAACCACGAGTGCGCCAGCCGAAGCGGGTAGCGCCGTAACAGTCTCCACGCGCCGCGACGTGCCATCGGCGGCAAACGTGTGCAGCAGTCGTGCCTTCGAGTCAAATAGCTGCGTCTCGCCGCTCGTCGCTACAGCCAGCGTCCCACCAACTACAGCCAAGAGCGCGCACACCTGACCATCACCCTTAAACTTCATCACGCATGTACTATCCTTCGCTGCATCTCTCACTGTCGCCGCTCGTTCACTCTCGGTACCGGTCACGCTCCACGCGCACAGACTCGTCTCCCCACCCGCGCGTTCGCTCGACGTCGCCGCGTAATACGTCTCCCCATCGCACGTTACCGCGCACGCGAACGCGTAACCGCGATCAATAGCCCACGATCGTTTACGTTTCTGTGTATACACATAAAGCGTACGCGCACAGTGCGCGCATACGAGGTCATCATCGTCAGTCGTCCAGTCGTAACAAGAGCAGCCGCCACGAGCGCGTTCGCTTCGCGCGGTCGCATGGCGCGCGTTCGCATCCCTAGCGCGCGTGCGGCATCGAGCGAGCGAATGCGCGTGACTATGACGTATGGCGCGCGTCGCACCTCATCATCGACGTCGTACGTCACCACACCGTCGCCGTGAATCGTGCACGCCACGACACCGCTGTGAGGCGGCGCGCACGTTCCGCGGAGCGCGTTGTGCGCGTGGCGTCCGAGCGTCAGCGCACGCATGTCTACACGAGTGTTTTGCCCTGCGCTTGTTCTGCGCGTCACGACCGAGTGGGGTTGCGCCCGTCGTCGACGTCGTCGTGTGCGGGCTACGCGCGCGGTCCCTCTCAGCCGCCGCCTGTGGAAAAAACGAGTGACATGTGGGAAAAGCGTCGCGGCAATGACAAATGTGGATGAAGGTATTTAGTGACGATGAATAGCACGATACATGTTCGCTAATAACTATATGTATATGATTACAAGGATATTTTACCAGTGCTGGTTGACTATTTGAATTCAGCATCCGCCCAGGCGGCGCCGTCGCACCAGACGGCTTGGATGTCTTGTCCGGGAAGACCAGAGGCGGTGTTTGAACGCCAATAGTTCGCTCTGTATTTCGCCGTGGTGAGGGTTAATGTATCGGCGTTGGAAACATCGACAGAAATGCCGTCGAACTCGTTCATAATGATAGATGACCATACTTGAACGCCGTCGAGGGCGATGGCAAATGAGGCGCCACACTGCGGGTTGTCCATGGTGCACGCGCCGCAACCACCAGCGGTTATTGGGCCATGAAATTCACGCACGATGCCTGCTCGGGCGTAAAATCTCGAGAAAATCATCTTCTTCAATCGCATGGCAGCCAAGTCAAATGTAACACTCGATCCTGTCGTTGGATCGGGAATCATACCGATACCACGAACAATGCTATCAAAGGATGTCTTTGAACTATCGCAGTCTGGCGGGCTTCTTGTCTCGAATGAACTCGTACACGGCTCATCTTCGTAGAAATAGATATTTTCGTTATACTGCTCAGAGTACCCAGAGCAATCTACGCATACGTTACCGACGATGTTTTTCACAAACGTCGTCGGAACGGTGGACACAAGACTGCCCAACGTCGTGCCAAATAAGCACGATGAATGGAGGGAAGAGACGCGCAATCCATCGTCATCGATCGATTGATCCAGTGCTTCATCAACGCAGGTGGTTGAAATCATGTTCATATTTTCAAGTGCACAACCGTAGGTTTCGTCCGTAACGTAATGATCATCACATACGCATTCTCCAGTGAGAGGTTGACACTCACCATGACCTGAACAGTCATTCGCACAGTATAAAAATTCGCAGCCGTCACCATGGAATTGCGTTGCGCAAAAGCATTCTCCAGTTTCAAACGCGCACGAACCAGCGGCGTTACACTCAGCGCTTGCTTTTCCGAAAAGATTCAACAATTGCGCCTCTCGATTCGTCAAACTTCTATATTCTTGCGCAAAATATTGAGCTTGAAGCGCGACGCCTCTACTCGGTATTGAATCTCTGTAAAACGGTTCCTGCGCTCTGGCCTTTTCGCCATCCTCAGAACTAGCGAAAATGACATATGCAGCACCAACAAGATCTGCTTGACTGACTTCGTCGCCTTCGATAGCCCACGGTGGAGGCGTATCACCATTGGTTGCACTGAGTTGGACTTGGTATACGTCAAGGCCGAGTGCCGCATACTTATCTATTATCGGTTGTGTACCGAGGGTGATATCCAAGGGATGCGTCGTGTTACCTTCAAAGACAAGGTAGTTTTTTGGACACGAAGTCAATGAACAATCATTCCCAAAATACGGATAATTGCATGAGCACTTCCCTGTACCGCCAGCGCAGTCTGTTTCACCAGTTTCAGGATGATGCACGCATATTTGAGCAGAATCGCATGCACCATTCCCACTGCAATCGTTAGGACACTCTACCTGTGAGCAGTCATCACCGGTATAGCCATTAAAACACTGACATACTGGAGGAATGACACTATCCTGGCATAGGCCTTGATTGTTGCACAAGTTTTTGCATCGCGACGCGTACGTAGAAAGCTCGGTCTCCAAAGTGGTGAGTCTAGCAGCAAGATCACCACCATTGACAGTAATTGTATTACTGATCTGAGCAAGAGAATTTTCCACATCATAAGTTATCAAATCACAGCTCACTACAGTGACGTTTGGAAGGCCATACTTACCAGCCTCCGGAAATGGATACGATGCGTCAAGCTGAAGGACAACATTTGAGCTTGTTCCTTTGAGAGTGATATTCACCATAAGAATAGAGCTTGATGAGTCATACCAGGCTGCGTAAGATTCGTTTAGTGCCGATATTTGCTGCAATTTTGCCGATTGTGACATAATGCGTCTCGATATGCCGTTGATGAGTCCAGGAACATCCTGTGTGTACAGGGCTGTTTGCACGAGATCTGCATATTCAAAATCTTCCGGCGTAACAATGACGTCCTCTAACGTCGCTCCTGTGTCCGTGAACGACAGCCAAACTTCATGATTTCCAGAAATACCAATAAAGTCGCACAATAGTATATGCGTTGTTTCAAGTGTGGATCCCGCTGTGCGACAGGGTGTGGGTAATTGAATGACAACTACCTTTTCCCTGGCAAGCATGTGCGTCGCACTTGGCGGAGCCGTTAGAGAAGCTACATTTGTATATACTTTAGTACCCTTACTCTGAGAGGCACCAAGCTCCTTGAAGTAATTTTCCCAGCCTTTCCAATTCACACCCTGCAAGGTTGGTGATGAAGCACCGCGAGGAGCGAGTGAACGCTTGTACATGTCAACTTCTTCCTTGAGCGCTTGTATCATGTCACGGTTTACGTCCTCCAACCCGTTTGCCTTCAAGTATGAAATAGCAGCATTGACTTGAACTTCATCAATGTTCTTTGCTGTTGCAATAGCAATAAGTGCATCGCGAATAGTTGCGTCGCGATCGTTCAAGTTATTTCTATAATTGAATCCAACAATAGCGCTGACAATAGTGGAGACATTTCTTCGCGCCAGTGCGTCTGCAATTTGCGAAACGGACTCTAACTCAATCACTTTTTGATATTTTTCGTAAATCTGAATCGCGTTTTCCCAGTGAAAAGATCTATCAACTAGACGCGAAGTTTCGTTTGCCTTGACCGTGATCTGGAAACTGTGTGAAATTGTGTAAACGGAATCGGTGACTTGCAGTTCGACGTCGTAAGTTGCCCCAACTGCGCAGCGCTCTTCAGCAGGCTCCCAGTTATCACTTCTACATTGTACGTCAGAACGCAGTGGTGTTCCCGTGAGTAGACGAGTACTTGGATCGAACTTCAAGAATACTGGTAATGTGATTTCGCTATACACGAGCACGTCATCCGTATCCGGGTCAGTTGCGGTAATATAGTACTCGTATTGAGCATCTTGTGTTGCGACCGTGATGGGTGTGCTCGTTACAGTAGGCGGATCGGCATACGTAAACCCACGCTTACGAGCTCCAATGATTGGATTGACGGCGGCAACTTCACAGGCAGAGTATGGGTGTTCACTTGACTCATCGCCACAGAAACCAGCTTGGAAACCACCTTGTGGTCCAGCTGCGCGTACGACATCGGGATCACCAATCACAACAGCAACTGTGACACCTGACCCTGAACCAGCTGGTACCGTACAACTCAAAGCACCTGTACAAACATCATTGTCACTAGAACAATGCGCGTAGCTCATCCGCAAGTCGTAACATTCGCTGTCGCCAATAAAAGCTGTCTTATCGTCGACTGAGCTTCCAAAATTTTCACCAGTGATTGTGATTCGAGTTCCTCCGGCACGAGGCCCGATCGCAGGCGTGACTTGCGTGATGATCACGGGAGCCTGCGGAATGACAAACGAATCCACTGCGATCCAGCCGAAAGAACCAGCGCGATAGTCAAAGATTTCTAATCTAAATACCTCTCCATAATAAGGTGCCAACTCTTTGGCTGTCCATTGATACGAATCCCAAAATTTCCTAGAGCGTATAGTCTTTGTCAAAACTCGATACCCGTCACTAATTCGCGTCAGCGACACACCCATAGCACCTTTACCATGTGAAGCTATATCGTACGGATTTTGAGGAATATCCGCCACGTCTGCGTTGCCGCCGTTGCCCTCGAACATTAAAACTCCGGCGCCTAGTGAAAATGAGATACTTTGAACCGTGAGTACTCCATGCGTGTCCTCTCGCCTTGATGTGGGATATGCGCTACAAAGTTGATATTCCCCACTATGCGCTTCTAAAAAGCATGTCTTCATCACTGCAAAATTTGGCATTCCACTGGACAACAGTTTCCAATTTGGGTAGAACGTCCCCTCCTCAAATCCCAAACGAAGAGGTGGGATCGCATATTGCGTCACCACATAATCGGGTAGCTTATCTTTCCATTCTCCTGGGGGTAATTTCCACCCAATGCTTGTCCAACCTAAATTTTCTGTTTCCATCTGAAGTGCTGTTGACTTTACTCCTCCAGTATCTGGCGCATAAAAGCATCGTTCCAATCCAAGCGACAGCGCGCTCTCGTACGTCAACGAATACGTACACTGTGCCGTATCTAGCACATTATTATAAGGTGGACCAAACGACTTTCCTTTATATGCCCATTTCGTCGGCGGAAAACCAGGATTGCCCGCTGTCCCGTACGAATCGACGTCGCGCACGTACGGCACGCAACCAAACTCTCGCAACGCGTTCCCATCCAGAGAAGGCCCACAGGATTGATCCGGGAACAAAGGATTGTAACCAATCCCAGTATACACCTCATCGAGGCCCCATATTCCTTCAGCACTCACGCCGGGCGCACAGCGCGCGAGCGCGACGACGATGAGCGTGACAGTCACGCGCACCATCGGCGCGCACCAACGTCCGTTGCTTCGCGTCATGGCGTTCGCTGACGTTTGTACACGTTCAATAATCACGCACGAACGTTCATGATGTGTCGTAACGCTTGGATACTTATAGAATTATCGGCGCACGCGCGTGGCGGCGATGCGCGCGGCGCGGTATGCCGACGTCGGTGGTTGCAGCCCGCGGCTCAACGAGAGGTGATTTTTTTTTTGTTTTGTGGCTCGCACCGCGGCTTGCGAAAAGCCCTGAGCACTGCGCCGCGACGCCAAGGGAATGACTATATGGCATTTGAACTGCAAATAATCGTATACAAATAATCTCGATGATTCGATGCTAAAACACGGCGATATCGATGCTGATCATCAAGAACGAAAGGGAGTGGCAAGCCGCAGCGGCTTGGCTGTAATGGCTAATAAAGCACCTTCTAACGCGAAACGACGCGTACGCTCGGCATCTGTGTCTCCAAGTGGCAACTTTTGGTCTAGTTCTTGAGCCTCTATCTCTGCATCTCGTGATATCGTCGCGGAGGTTGGTTTTAAAACCGCAATGTGAATATCTGGTAAGCCGCGCGGCGCGCACCGCCGATAGTCCCAAACCTCTGCCAATGCGCATCCATTGACGTATGTCAATGGTACGCGTGCGAGTGCCTCGCGAGGTAATAAACCTTGTGATATTTCTTCTAATAACTCGTGCCATCGCGCGTCATACGCGTGTGTGACTGTTTTCAGCGCCTCCGCGGCGACACCGCATGAGCGCGGCGCGCGCGCATCCGCTCCTTCCCATGCCGGCACGCGCCGTATCACGAATCCTCGTGGTAGCATTACTAACGCAAAGCTTATCGGCAGCGTTTGATTCTCATTCGCACGCAGCATCTCATCGAGCGACACCAAGGCTTTTGCGCGTTCGTGGTCTCGTAAGTGTCCCACCAAGTGCGCCAACGCGCGCGACGACGTCGACGCCTCTGTCGATGCGTTCGCGCGATCCATGGCGACAGCGACAGTGATGACCGTATCAATCGCCGCGTCTTTCGGTGTCGCGCGGTTTCGCGCGCGTCGCGCACTGCGTCCGTGCACATGCGAGGTTGTTGGGTCCCCGCACACGGACGCGCAGGTGGGCGGCACTGCTCCGCGCTCCGCCGCGCATTTATCGGCACCATGGCGAGCACGGTGGTGGGCATATTGAAGAGTCCATTGTGCGGCACGTGTTGCTTCGGGTTATCGACGTTCGGGGTGGTGGTCTGCGCCGCACTCAGTCGATTGTTTCGCAAAGAGTACGCCTACTTGGGTGAGGATTGGAAAGCGCCCGGGATGACGCACGCTCTTGCGAGTGAGAATTTAGCCAGCGCCGCGGCGCTTTACGGTGTGTTTGCGGGTCTATCATTGGTGAATTTATACATGAATTATCTCGGACGACGACGGTGACGGGATAGATTTCTAGATTTCAGGCGCGGGTCGTCCTCTTAGAATTAGCACTGGATAAAAATACACATGTACTACGAATTGCACACAAACTCTCCTCACTCGAGCTCGAGTGCCTTGACTAGGATATCATCGCGCACGACTGTGGCCCAGAGTTCTTCTAACCGCGCGCGGTCGGCGACGTAGATATAACCTATCAAGCACTCCAACGCGCTCGCGTTGCGGTACGTTCCGTGTCCGCCTTTGCCTTTACCACGAAGTCTCGTGGGCACGTTCCCATACGCCGCGTTCCGTCCCCATTTCACGACGCTTAATTCTTCTTCACTCAGCGCATCGCCATCGACCAAGGCGCGTAGGATGAAATCCTGCGCTTCGGCGCGCGCGAGCCTCTTCGTCTTCAAGTCGTAGTCGAGCGGTTTCGTCGGCGGATTGAACAACCACGCTCGCGCATACAACTCCCACACCGCATCGCCTAAAAACGCCAGCGCGATCGGACTCCATTGTCTCGGCGTCTTCGTACCAATATCAATAATATCCGGCGTCCACGGCGTGGACGACGTCGTCCGCGCGCCGTCGGCGACGCGCTCTAAAACGTCTGCCGCGCGCGTCAGTCAACGCGACACAACCAACACAAACGCGCACACGCGCGCGAGCGACAAGCGACAACGAACGCACGAATTACAACAACACACACGCACCTAGTCGCGGAACGTACTCCCCATCCACGTCGTCGTCATCCAACCACTTCGCCGCCGCCACGCGCGCGCCACCCAACCGCCGCCCACACCGTTCGCCTCTGCCTCGGCGCACCCTCCGCCTCGTCGCCGTCGCGCGCCTCGCGACGGGCGCGACGGTCGCGCGCGCGCATCGCGCGACGTGCGTCGCGGTCGCCATGCGTCGCGGTACTGGCGCGCGCGGCGGCGTCGGCGTGCGGCGGCGTCGGGACCGGGACCCATGGGGACGCATCGACCGTGGTTTGTGTGTACCCAGGGTACACACACCCCGGCCGAGTTTTCAAAAATTTGAACCGGCTGTCGAGCGCGCCGCGCGCGCCGGGCGCACGCAGAGCGCGACGCGACGCCTCGCGACGGGACGTCGGCGATGGTGCAGGTGTATAAACCCGAGTTCGTCGCGCACGATGGCACGGCGCCGATATTCTCCGTGGATTGCGCGCCCGATGGCGAGCGATTTGCCACCGCCGGGGGCGATCAGAAAGTCAAAGTCTGGGCGCTGGCGCCGGTGCTCGACCGCGAGCTTGAAGCGGATGAGGACGCACCGAAGTGCTTGGCGACGCTGAGTGATCACTTTGGACCGGTGAATTGCGTGAGGTTTTCGAAGAATGGGAGGTTCTTGGCGAGCGGGTCGACGGATACGAATGTGTTGGTGTACGCGTTGAGCGACGGACCGGGGAAGAGCGCGTTTGGGTCGACTGATGCGCCGAATGTGGAGAATTGGTCCATCGCGGGCAAGTATCGTGGGCATTCTTCGGATGTAATCGATATCGCGTGGTCACCGGATGATTCCATGCTTGCGTCGTGTTCGTTGGATAACTTGGTCATCATTTGGGATTGCCGCAGCGGGGCGATGATTACGACGCTTCGAGGGCACACGAGTTTCGTCAAGGGTGTGGCGTGGGATCCTATTGGAAAGTTTTTGGCCACTCAAAGCGATGACAAGACGTGCATCATCTGGAGAACCGATGACTGGACGCAGGTGGCAAAGGTCAAGGAGCCATACAAGGCGTCGATGGGGGCGACGTTTTCCATGCGCCTGTGCTGGAGTCCGGATGGCAAAGCCGTGACAACGTGCAACTCGTACAAGAAACCTTCGCACACTGCATCGGTTTTGGAACGCAGTACGTGGGAAAGCAACTTTGATTTCGTCGGACACAAAGGCCCAGTTGTGGCGGTTCGTTTCTCTCCCGTGTTATTCACTGATGAAAAGAAGGACAAAGTGCACACCGTCATTGCGTGTGGTTCACAAGATTGCAAGCTTACGATTTGGACTACAAATAGACCAAAACCAGTGTGCATTGTCCGAAAATGCTTTGCTCAGTCTGTTGTTGATTTGTGCTGGACACCAGACGGCTACACGTTGCTCGCATGCAGTACCGATGGAACGTTGTGTAGTTTCAAATTTGAAGCGTCAGAAATTGGAGAAAAGTTGGATGCGGCCGCTGCAGAGTCATTCTTGTCTGAAACATATGGTGATATTCGCAAAATCCGCGCGCCAATTTTGGAAGATCCTTCATTATTGGGGTTCGAAGCGCCGAAAGATCTAGATGCAATGCCGCTGAATGTCAAGACGACACCCCCGGCGCCGAAACGAATTCAACCCGTCAAGCAAGCTCCAATTCGAAGTAGCAATGGCACGCAATCAGGCGCTACGACAATCCTGGCGCAGCGCGAAACCGTTAGTAATGATGGTCGGCGACGAATCGTTCCAGTGGCTGCTGCGGGTCCGACGGCGGGCACGCCTGTTGTGGCACAACGCGTACAGCTCCAGCCTTTGCCTACAAACCCGCAACCTGTCGGTTCCGACGGATTGAAGCGAAGAATAGAGCCAACTGCTATGAATGGGGGAAGTGGATTCGAAAGCCAACTCGATGCACCCGCAGCCAAACGTGTGACTCTGGCTCCCACGCAATTGCAAGCGCCTCAGCCTCCACCCATGCCTAGCCAAATTCCACAACGAGAACAGCAAGTGGCTTCTACGACGGTGTCGGCACCTCAACCTAGTACCTTACCGACGGCACCGATCCCGAACACAATTCACACGCAGCTTGTTTCGCCAAACTTGGAAGCAGACGAAGATAGCGCGGAGAGAATGCCACTGCTCATTGAGGCAAAGAACTCGGATCGCGGATCGGAATTGGTTTGCTCGCGCGGTGGTAAGTCGAAATGGACAGATCAAGTAGAATGCCGAGTGACCCACATCAGTGGCAACAAACATTTTGCCGCCGTTGCTTTCGAAGATGGGACGTTACAGTTGTATTCCCCGTCTGGCCGTCGCGCGTTGCCGTCGTTGTTGTTGCCCAACCGTGCCGCCTTTTTGGTCGCTGGACAAGATGATCATACTTTATTAATCGTCACTACAAATCTAGCCTTACTGGTGTGGGATGTTACACCAGGAAAGGAGTCTTGTATGCTCAATGAGCTCATCGTTGCTTTGATTCGAAACGCCACTCGCTCCGGCGTGGCATTGTCAAACGTTCGCTTGTCCAACTGTGGTGCGCCGATCGCGACCTTCACAAATGGCCATGCTTACGTGTTTCACAAGAATTTACAAACTTGGGTGCGAGTGGCAGATCAGTCTTTTCTCAAGTCTGAGTTTACTTCTCGACTTCGTCAGCCTGGACCTTCTGGTTTTGGCGAAGTGCAAGCTCTACAAATCTCGGCGGCTCGAGCAGCGGCGCACATGGGACCAGCGGCGTTGTTACAATCAGGTGGGCAGCAACCTAAACGAGAAACGGGTAGACACTTAGAAGTTCTCGTTTCCGGTGCTTCTATTCTTAAGTCTGAAGCTGAGTACAAGTCTTGGTTGGCCGCATATGTGCGCCATTTGACGAGCGAATGTGGCGATGATCCTAGAACCATGTTTGTTGGCGCCGAGGCTCAGCTTCGTGAACTTTGTGACGAATTCATCGGGCCATTAAGTTTGAGCTCGACTAATTCTACTTGGGAATCGGAAGTGTTAGGAATTTCCAAGAGAAAGCTTCTTCGCGAATTGATAATTCCTACAATGGCTGCAAATAGATCTGCGCAACGTCTTGTATCCGAGGTTGTTGAGCTTTTGGAATCCGCAGAGAAACGGAACAAGTAGACACCATTGTGTGAAAAAGATGAGTCGTCGTCTCCTAGATCGCTCAATGTAATATTAACGAAAAAAATCATTTTCTAATTTTCTATTCCTCAGCACGTTGTCTTTTAATCTCATCTGAGGCGTCGTCATCGGCGTTGCGCTTTGCGCCAAGCGTGAATTTCATCTTTGTTCGGGATTGCTTTGACTGCTCATCCACAGAATCGTCTTGAGTGTCAACGGTCCCGACAGTAGCAGTATCATCTTCGTCTTCTTCTTCATCCCAGACGCCTTCGATCTCAATGTCACCGATATCCTCAACGGTCTCTTCTTGAATGGTTTCCTCACTTTCGCTTTGTTCGCCCTTGTCAACAATACCAGTGCGATCGACAAAATCGCCTTCTACGCGGTCGGCTTGGGACCACACTGTAGAATTAGTACCTTTCAAGTTACCCGTGGAGCGAGCACCTCGTCCAAGGCTCTCGTTGATATCAGCCATACTAGATTTCGCCGCTTTACTATTCGCAAATATAGCTTGGTCTATTTCATCTTGCGTATACCTGATCCATGGTGGACACTCACTTGAGCTCATCAAAGCACCGGGCCAGTCCAACTCTTCGTCCAGGCGATTGAATAATTGCCATTCCTCTTCAGAACGGGCCACTTTTCGATTGAGTTCTGACAGAGGCGGCACATTCACCTCGGCTCGTTTACCATTTGCCTGACTTTGAAGAAGATTCTCAAGAGTCTCACGTCGCTCTGCGTGTGTTGTTTGGCCATCAAATCTACCTGCATCTACAATCTCTGCAGCCATTTCGATTTTCTGCTGCTGAATGACGTTTCTAACCGAAGACTCCAAAGATTCACAGTATGCTCTGTTGGGTCCCCCCCATCCAACTTCTTTGTTTTTTGCATCTGACTTTTCCACTGGGGCGTCATCAACAGACTCAAAGTGAATGACTCGTACTTCGCGAGTCTGGCCAATGCGATGCGCACGAGCGATAGCTTGCTCTTCGTTCTTAGGGTTTGGATCCGGATCGTACACAACCACCGTGTCTGCAGTTTGAAGATTTAAACCTCGACCTGCTGCTCTGATGGAAAGTAAGAAAATGAACTTGTCGCTATGTGGAGTGTTGAATGCATTGATTGCAATTTCACGCTGCTCCAACGAAGTCATGCCGTCAATACGGCAGTACTTCAAGTCTTTACCGTCCGGAGTAGTCCAGCGCCATTGTAAGTACACTTCCAACAAATCCAGTAATTTAGTCATGGTACAGAACAACAACACGCGATGACCGGAGCGTTGTAATTTTATCAACAGCCGATCCAGAATCCAAAGTTTACCGCATGCGCGTACGAGATTGGGACCACGGAAGTCACCGCCTCGTTCAGGAGGATAAGACAGCGACGGATGGTTGCACAATTTGCGTAACTCCATGCAGCGGTTTTGAATCGGTAGATAACCGCGGAAATTTTGTTGCGCAGCGAGGCCCATGCGAGTACCAGGCTCAACTCGAATAGACGCCGTTTTACGGACCCAATCGTAAACCGATGACTGGAATCCACTAAACGGACAGTGAATGACGACAGTGACCCGAGGGGGAAGCTTACTTTCTACGTCTTGCACGAGGCGACGTAACATGAACGGCTCGAGAATTTGGTGCAAACGGCTGATCACAATCACCTTCTTCTCTCTTTCGATCCAATCTTCGCCACCATCTTCGGCTTGGTCACCCGCTTTATTGCTCCCAAACCACTCGCGAAATACTTTACTAGAATCAAACACCTCGGGAAGCAGTAAGTTAAGTAATGACCAGAGCTCTGATAGGTCATTTTGTAGTGGAGTACCCGTCAAGAGCAAGCGACGTTGGGCTCTGAATCGATCTAAATCTCTACTAAGGCGTCCTTCACGATCTTTCAATCGCTGTGCTTCATCAATAATGATATACTTCCATGCGACTTTACTCAACTTTGCTCTATCGCGCATGATAAACTCATACGAAGTAACCAAAATATTGAACTTGAGTTGAATAACTTTTTGCTGGAATATTTTGGCACGTGCGTCCTTCGATCCCACGTAGAAAACAGTCGTAAGCTTCGGTAACCAACGCTTGATCTCTGCTTTCCAGTTGACAATTACGGCGTTTGGTACGATGATTAGATGTGGGCCAAAATTTTGCTTGCTCTCAAATAGATAAGCAATCAAAGCGCACACCTGTACAGTCTTACCAAGACCCATCTCATCCGCCAGAATCCCGTTCAATCTATTGTTGTATAATGAAATCATCCACTGCAGTGACACAATCTGATACTCTCGAAGTTGTCCAAATGTTAACATGCGCGGCTGATGCGTAATAATTTCTTGTGTGCTGTGAGCCATGGCGTAATATCGTTCCTTCGTATCTTCTCCATCCGCTGCACCATCCAAGATTGCCTCCCCGTCAATGAGCGCAGCATTCTTTGCCGCTTCTTCTGCTATAGCTTTGACTTCATCTTCACTGTAACCCTTTGCTTCAGCTTCACTTGCCGCAGCTGATGCAGCCTCAGATCGGGCTTGCTCGATCTTCACGGCGGCAATTTTACCACCAAGTTTCGTCAAGTATGATTCTGTAGCTTCTAAAAACTGAGTAAGAGCTTCATACTTGTCACCTTCACCGCCAGCTGCTATGTTAGTTTCGCGGCCTTTAGCTTCTGCGAGTAATTCGCGATAAGCTGCGAGATCGTTAGCCTTGAGAGCTTCTAAACGTAACATCCGTTCAGAGTTTTCGTCACGTGCTTTTCTCGCAAATTCGCGAACCATCTTATCGTGATACTTGACGACCGCTCTATTCCTAGCCGTGCGCTCATCGCGTGCAGTATTCGATTCTTGATTCATTCGTTTACGCATCGCCGTGATGTTACGTAGCAGTTCAGTGGTCTCTGCCTTGCCCTTCTTTTCCGCCATTTTCTTCTTATTGCTGATTTGTTTCAAATCATCCCTGATCATCTTCTTGTACACGCGCTCGGGCATGTTCATGATCAGCTGCTGCTGCAGTATGACATCATTTCTAACCTTGGTTTGAAGATCTGCGAGTTTTAGGGCGCGCTCACGAATGATCAGTCGCTGACGTCTTGCTGAGCGGGTGCTGTTGTCTTTTTCTGCGACACCTAACGCTTGCAATTCCTTCGCAATCATCGTAATCTCTTCCTCACGCCTCGCCCGTAAGCACCTGTTGGCCTCCGACTCTATGACATCCTCTGACCTCATAAGTGACTGCGTTGATAGCTCTCTTAAACGTAATTCTGCCGGCACCTGCACGTCTGGTTGGCGTTTGCGGCGAAAAGCTGCTTGCGCGGCCGTTGTCATCAAACCGTCGCCAAACGTGACAAAGAGCGGTAACTCTCGATACGCATACATCCACTCAGCATTTGTAAAGTACGATTTCGTATCGCATTTCAGGTTCCGCGCGAGACCAGCGTCGAATTGCGTAACAAATGAACACATTCGGGGCTGAGGAACACCAGCTCCCAAAACGAATCTTTCACCGTTCCGGAGCCTTCTCAGATCTACGATTTGTGACTTCAATCGTTCCATTTGTTCGTTCGTGTAAAATGACTTCACGATAAATTGAATTGGCTTGCCATTCATCACGCCTTCGCGCAAGTCAACTCCGTTTTGTTGCGTTTGATTCCCTTCCGTGGACATTGTCAGGGCTTCACTAGCAGCCGTGGACGCTGACGGCAACGCATTTGAAGGTTCATGCGCATCGCGGCTCGCGATATCCATCGCACCGTCGGATTTGAGCACCCGTCGTGCACGTAGATGCGCGTCGGTTTCTGAAGACACTGAGTGGATCTTAGGTTCCGGTTACTACAGTCAAGGCGGCGCCTCCGTTGACAGCAAGGCGGGAGGAATAATGCACACGACGCGGACGAGACGTTGTAGGATGGACGTACATTTCATGAAAATGCTGCGAATGAATTTATCAACTCAACGGATATATTACTGCTTACACGATCGCTAGGATGTTGTGGAGACCGATGTTTATTGTAAAGCCTTTGCGAGGACGGACAAGTCTGTGACGAACCAATCTGCCTCTGCTTCAACTTTGGCGCGACGCTGAGCACCACCGTAACCAACGACAATATCAGCACCACCAGTGACGCGGGCTTCTAAATCTGTAGCGCCGTCGCCTACCATAACCATGGTCTTGAACCCGCGAGTCGCCTTGATGTGCTTAACAGCATTAGCTTTCCCGCCAGACTTAGACGGGAACTCATTCGGGTCAAAACCTTTGAGCGAGCCATCCTCGTTGAACGTGATAGTATTCGCATGGATATTATCCACAGGAATTCCCAATCCAGCGCCCACAGGGTGCACCATTTGTCGGAAACCGCCAGACACAAGAAAGACTTCCTTGCCACTCGCACGCAACGCATCGACGAGCTCTTTAATACCGCTCGAATATCTCGGCGGATGTTTTGACACAAAAGCCGCCAAACTATCGGTCGTTACCGCCATAGCTTCTAATCTAAGTTGCAAAGCTTCGGCGAAATCCATACCGCCTTCCATCGCTCTCTTTGTAATTGCCTCGACGCGCTCTCCAGCGCCCAAGAACGCCCCAAGTTCATCGATGCCTTCATCCACGCACACCGTGGAGTCTACATCAAACGCTACCGCTTCGGCATCTTGCCACATCTTCAAAACATCCGCGCTCGGTTGTTTCCCTACCGACGCTTCCATCGTAGCCCGCGTCGTCGCCCGTCTCGCCTTTGCCCCTCCTCGCGGTATCCTCGACGTCGTTGTCGTCACCCGCACGCACGCTCGTTCGACGCCCCACATTAGTGCTTCACGTCAATCGGTTCTCTCAACGCGCGGTGTTCGTGTGCAACTCTTAATCGTTCCTCCACGCTTTCCAACGTTTCAACGCGTACGAGGTGTTTCACTTTTTCGATCGCCCCTCGCGTGCCAGAGTTATTCGGGAGCGCCCTGACGTCTCGCGGGCGTCGCAAACCTAATCCGACGAGAGTTTTCAAGTGGTCCTTGGTCTTCCCCGCGGTTCCTCGGCGAAGGGTGACGAAGAGCGTGCTTGACATGCGCGCGATTGTGAGGAAACACCCGCGTGTGGCTAGGGCTTTTGAAACCGCGTCGACACATGTCGTGTCATGGAAAATGTCAGCAAAGGCTACGGCGCGCGACGCGAAGGTGATGCACCGAACGAAAGCGAAAGAATTTACAAGTATATGAGAGCTTGTTGTTAATGAATGTGTTACGGAGCATATGTACGCGATGATTGGCGATTTCGCGTGAGCATGAGGGCGTCGTTGAACGCCGCCTCAACACGCGCCGTCTCTGGCCAAAATCCTCCGCGACGCGGCAATGCGCAATATCGTCGTCTATTGGAAAGATGCGCTGTCACCGGCGGCACCCATGATGTTCATACCGTTGTCAACATACACGGTGGCGCCAGTGATGCCAGAGGCGAGCGGCGAGCACAAGAAAGCGGTGGCGTTCCCGATTTCAATGGCGTTGAGCGGCTTTTCGCTGAGCGGAGCGTTGCTCAAGGAGTAGTTGATCATCTTGTCGATGAAACCGATCGCCTTGGCCGCGCGGGAGCCGAGAGGACCGGCAGAGATGGTGTTGACGCGGATGCCCCACTTGCGGCCAGCCTCGTAAGCGAGGACGCGAGTGTCGGATTCAAGCGCCGCCTTGGCGGAGGACATACCGCCACCATAACCCGGGATGACTTGCTCGGACGCAAGGTAGGTCAAGGAGATTGCCGCACCGCCCTTGTTCATCAACGGGCCGAAGTGTTGGATCATGGACACGTTGGAATAAGAAGAAGCGGAGATGGCCGCCAAGTAACCCTTACGAGACGTCTCGAGCAACGGCTTGGCGACTTCCGGACCATTCGCCAAAGAGTGCACCAAGATGTCAATCTTACCAAAATCCTCCTCAACGCACTTGGCGACTTCGCTGACAGTCCACTTTTCGTTACCAGCGTAGCGCTTGTTGGTGGCAATGTCTTCCGGCACATCTTCCATGTTGTCGAACACCGCGTCCATAGGGTAAATCTTCGCAAACTCCATCATGCTGCCGTCAGAGAGCTTACGGCTTTCGTCAAACTTGCCTCTGCGGTAAGACGTCTCAAAGATGTTCAACGCCGGCACCCAAGTACCCAAAATCACTTCCGCACCCGCTTCGCTCAACGCCTTGGAGATGGCCCAGCCGAAGCCATTGTCATCCGCCACGCCCGCGACGAACGCCTTCTTACCCTTCAAGTCGACCGACAAACCGGCATTCACGCGCACCGCACCGCGCGTCTTCGCAGACGTCGCCCGTTGCGCGCGCGGCATCGTCACGCGGCGCGTACCCGCGAGGCTCGCGCATTGGCTGTGCACCATGGAGTTCATTGTATCTTCGAAAGTGGTCGCTGCTGTGTGTTGCGTGGAGTGTAAAACGTCTACGGAAGATCCGTATACACGACCGTGCCTGTGAGATGCGCGAGAGTCGTACGTACGTGTTACGCGCGTCGAAGTGTGTCGCGCGCGTCGTCCTCCGCCTCGTCCTCGCTCGGCGCCGTCGCGTCCCAGCGCCCACGGCTCGGACGCTTTTGGTCGAGGTTTTCCGAGTTTTCCCCGTTTTTGATAAGGTTTCTGGTTCACGATTGGTCAACACAGCAAAAACGAAGGAAGAACAAAAGGGAAATTTACCACCACGGGAGCTACAGAACGAGACGCGGTTGACGACGATGATTGCGACGATGACGATGACGACGGTCAGGCTGGTGCCGGTGCGAGGAGGGCCGGTGCGAGGGCGATGTGCGCGACGGTGCGGGGTGACGACGCGAGCGACGACGCGAGACGCGGGACGCGTCCGGGCGGCGGAGGCGACGACGGCGGCGTTGCGCGCGGCGGCGTTGTTTGCGTGCTTTCCGGCGTTTGCGGAGGATGCGGCGGCGGTGGCGACGAGTGGAGAGATTTCGCCGTTTGCAGGTGTTGTGGATATTTCCGTGCTCGCGTTGTTGGCGTATTTCGCAAAGCTTGGAAACGAGAAAGCCGCGCGCGAGAGCGCGAGCAAGACAAAAGTCGGCCGAAATAACGGCAAGAAGAAGTAAATCGCTGCCATGCGATGAGTGTAATGTAATGTAATGTATATACGCACGTGCTGCTATGTTTCCTAATTTCATTTGCTCAGAAGTCGCGATTCTTGAACACGAATGGTGCCACTAGCGCCCAGAGGTACAACGCCGCCGAGGCGTAGGCGAGCGTGACTTTCACCCATACGCTCGTCCACCCCGCGCCTTGTGTTACACCTGCACCGCTCCAGTCGACAAAAACCATCGCGCAATACGCTGATGCCGTGAGAAAGACAAAGTGGAAATACGTCGTCGCATACGGAGACTCGGGCGAGTCTTCGTCTCCATCGCCTTGTAAAGCGCTGTGTGAAGATGCGCTGTGCGCAGTTTTCCCTAATGCGCATAGCGCGAACATAAAGCCGATGAACGATAGCAGCGAATTCAAGTCTCCATCGCTCGTCACTGGCGAGCACCTGTAGTCGCGCGGTTCAGAATTGAGCGCCGATGCAATCAAGTACAAACAGTAAAACATCGTGACGCCGCTCGTGAATACACCACCGTTGACTTTACCATGTAAGCTAATCACCGTGAACGCTACGCACAAGACGAGCATGCATGTAATAATCGCATTATTGCGCGAGCATGAGGAAGACGGTACCCAGAGTTTGTACAGAAATGCCAGTAGCGTCAGCGCGCTCGCGTACGACGCCAGCGATGTCCCGGCCAAAATCCAAACGCTCTTCGACCCTCCAGCGTTATCTTCGTCAATACCTTCCATCAGTTTGTCGTTCAGGTCGTATATCCAACCCAAACATACTATGGCCTGAATCAATAAGAATACTGCCGCGAGCGCGCGAAAGACGTTGACCAATGCGTCGTAATCATTCGCGCCCATCGGCAGCGCAAACGCCGCAAACATCAATCCAACCCAAAACACGCCCTTCAACACCCAATACTCGGCATTAATCTTCACTCGAATACTCGCCCTATCACTTTCCCGCGTGTTTACGCTCATCACCAACATCACGGCGAAGTGAAAAACGTTGCCCAATCCCGCTCTCATCGCAATCGCGTGCGCGCACGACCCATTCTCTCGACATTCCTTCATACTCTTCGTAAACACATCGCCCCAGCTATTGGTATCGGTATAATCCCGCAACAACCACGTCAATAGTGCGATGATGACGAACCCACTGGCGTAATACCCACGCCACCCCACGCCGCGGCGCGCACCATCATCATCTTCACCATCATCACGACGCCTCTCGCGCTCACCACGCTCGACGTCCTCCTTCCGCCCGCATGGACTCGGACAACACCGCACGCAACACGACCACGCGTTACACGCCGCGCAGCACGCGAGCGACGGCACGCACCACACCATCCCGCGCGCGTCGCGCAGTCACGGTGCGCGGGCGGTAACGACCATCGGCGTCGCGTTTCAATGGTCCACGTGGCAAGTTATCACATGCATCAAAACGGTGCCCGTCCAAAGTTTTGCTTGCATTTCGTTCGCAACGCCCGCGCGCGTCAGAGTGCGCTGTGCGCCGGACGCCGGACGCCGGACGCCTGAGCGCGCACGGAACGCATCTATACCATTCATCGCGCGTCGCGCATCCGATCCCAGACGAGGTTCCGCGGCGCAGACGCGGAGAATCATCAGTGCGAGGCGCCGATCGGGGCCCAACACCCATCGACTCGAGGCGCGGCGTCGTCGGTCGTCGGTCGCGCGCGCGCGCACGCGTAGGCGTTTGTGACCCGCGCGCGGGTGGAGATTGTGTGTGTGTGTCTGTGTGTGCGTGTGTGAGGGATGTTTGCACGCGTCGAGCGCGCGGGTGGCGCCGAGGGCGCGGCGTTGTTGGGGACGACGAGCGACGCGGGCGCGGCGCGGCGATCGTCGATTGAAAGCGGGACGTCGGCGGAGGAAGATTATGCGATGACGATGTCGAGAGGTGGGAAGAAGTCGACGATGACGCTTGGGTATGTGATGAGCGTGATGTCGGCGTTGGTGTTTGTGATAGCAGTGGCGTTTGGGGTGATTCGCGAAGGCGAGCGGTCGGCGCGCTTGAAACGGTTCGCGTCGTTGGGCGCACCGACGGCGGATAGCGATCACCACCACTTGAGGATTAAGCCAGTTGGACATACGATTTGGCTTGGTTCTGAGTTACCGAACGTCAAGCGGGCGTTCTTGAACCGTAACAAGGAAATTTTGCACAGAGCGGGTTGGAAGATCAAATTGTGGAGAAGCGCGGATTTGTCCCCAGAAAACTTTCCGTACACGTATCACACAATTAAGCGGGCGTTGAAGTATAACTTACACTCGCATGAAAATGTATTTTCAATGATCGGTGACTTGATGAAGTTTGAGATCTTGTATCACCACGGTGGGTTGTATATGGATACAAACATTGAACTCTTGCGTGATCCAACTGATTTGTTCTCCGTCACGGCGACGCTGGGCAAAGAGGTTTTCTTAGTAGCTGATCCAGGCGGAGACAAGCGCTTCGCCTCTGCGGGTTTCATGGGCGCACTAAAAGAGCACTCGCCGCTTTTCGCATCTTTGATTACGAACAAGGAGTACTTGGATGCTATTCCGTTTGACGAGCACTGCGTCGCCAACGCTTGGACTGGGCCAATGTACTTGACCCTCAAGTTGTTACACTTTGACAATGCAGTAATTTTAGACCGTGATACGGCGTACCCATTGCTTTGCGGTCAAGATGAGCGCGACGTGTGCTTGGAACAAGTGGACGAGCAGTTCTTGATAGGTGATCGCGTCGGCGTCAAGGGATCCAAGCTCGTCGTCGACGCCAAGGATGACAGCAAGATTTGGCGCATCAAGGTGCCGTGCAAAGCCATTCGCAAGCAATATCCCGATGCAACCGCGGTCGATCACTTTACCCTTGGTAAGTCCTGGACTGGTTGCGAACCGGAAGTAAGGACGAAGAAGTTAGTTGATTGGACACTAAACTTTGTCCACGATCCGTCGTCATTTATTTTCGACTTCGTTCTCGATCAAGTACGCTGGAGTCAAGCCGATAACGTAGACGATATGACGGCAAGGCTTGTAAATCGCCGAATGTCGTTGCTTGGTACGGAGGAAGTGTCCGCACAATTGGTGGTGTTGGCAAACACTGCTCGTTCAGGCGCGCAGTTGATGTCTGAACTTTTGCGTCAAGCGTTTGATGCCGATGAAGACACGGTCGTTTGGGAAGACGGTACGGGTTTCCACTCTGACATCCCGTTGTACAACCGTTTCTTTGACATTGGTGATTTATGGTCAGAGCGCGCTTTGGAGATGGACTGGGTGGTGAAGGATATGAAGCCGAGAATTTTGGCGCTAGGCGTTTCTGAAGACGTGTTCAACAACTTGGTGACCCATCCGCGGACATTCTTGGACGCCGTTTTGCTCGGTGCTGCCAAGCATGGTTATCGTTACGTGATGACGCGCATTGGCTGGAACAACGCGTTGGGAGGTGCTCGCGCAACTAGGCGCATTGCAAGAACGGTGTTGGATGAATTCCCCAAGGCAAACATCTTTTTCCTTGAGAGAGCCAACATTCTCGCACAGTACGCATCGTTGACCGCCGCTGAGCAAACGGGTAAGTGGATGCAATTCGCCGATTCCTCGAATCCGGCATCGCGCACCCAGCCATTGCCGACTCCAGTTGAGTTTGACTTCGAAAAATTCAAGGCGACGTTCCAAGAGAGACACGATTGGATTGAATTCTTCATGAATGAAATGCGAGCTCGCAAGCGACAATACGTGCACTTGGTGTACGAAGAGCACTTGTCCACGGCATCGCGCCAAGTGCAAACACTGAAAAGAATTAAAGAGGCTTATGGATGGGATGTAGATGTGAACCCGGCGTACTTGCGTTCGTCGTTGCACTTGGTGCCGACGCAAGAGGTGCCGTTGCGTGACCGATTCACAAATCCCGACGCCATTCCGCAACTGTTGCAGCAAGCGTTCCCATTGGACGATATTGTCTAATCCAGTACGCAACGCAACACATATAGTTATCTAGCTAGACTAAATTAAAACTAACTAAAGCAGTTCTACATACATCTAATCGTCGATCCGTAACAAGCCTTCCCCACCCTTTGCTTGTGTCGTGTTTGTAGTAACCCGTGGCAGCCGAGGGGTCTCGGACCCGTCGCGCTTGGTACTCACTCGCGGCGTCGTACCGATATTCACTCGCGGTGTCGTGCCGCTGTATGATTTGCGCAATTGTGAGTCCAAGTTTGGCGTCGTTGCCCTTCTTGACGGCGTCACGCGGCGTAACAATGATTTTCCCGCCGCCGAAAGTTCACCCGGCGTGGCTCCACGCTTCTGACCTCTCAGCATCGGCGTCGCGGACGCAGATGAGTTTTTCGATGTCAACTGACGCAGCTTTTTTTCGCGAAAACTCGTCTGCTTTACTGCGAATCTCGAGTCCGTATCATTCAAACGTATCGGCGTACTCGCGATTTCACCCCACGTCATCAGCGGGCTCGCGCCCACGCCAGGTGTCATGCTCGGTGTGTGCACACGTTCGTACGCTTTGAGCGCTTCATACTTACTACTAGTCCCGTCCGCCGTCATCGGTGGCGGAACAGCGAATCTCGTATTCTTCGATATCGTTTCCTTGGGCTCGCCGACGACGTGGCTTCGGCGTTCCTTGGCGGAAAGTGCCAAGCCATCGGGAGTCTTGAAATAGTCGGTACTTCCGGTTTTCATCAACGCTCCTAATGTTGACGCATCGTGCAACGCCAGAGCCTTAACCGAAGCCACATCCTTTGCGCCCTCGATTGCTGCGGCACGTTGTGACGGTGGTTTTGCCAAGGCGTCCATTTGAGCGCGTTTCACCGCTCGCTTCTCCTCGCTCCGCTGCATGATTTCACTGAACGACGCGTTATCTTCCGAAGTGTACCGCGCTAAGAATTCATCCAACGATAAGTGTCGATCTTGGTCGCGATCGTACACATCATAAGCATCCGCTATTTCACTCGCGACGTCGTCTTCTTCGTCGCTCTCGCGCTCAAAGTCATTCTCGCCTCCGCCGCGTCCACGACGCGGAGTATCTCCACCCCAACTCGCTTCACCATCCGAGAACTCCGCACCACGCACTGGCGTACTACCAGACCCACCAATACTCGGCGTGCCCACCACACCACCGCGCGAACCAACCTTTCTCGCGCGTTCGAGCGCCATTTCGCGTTGAATCTCACCAATCGCTCGCGCGTCTCCAACCCTCAGCGCCTCGAGCATCGCGCACTTCAGCCTATTCGAGCGTAAATCTGGAAAATAATCTCGCTCGATGATCGCCTCCAACCTCGCCGTGTACTCGTCCTCGTCGAGAACCTCCACATCGCGTCGTCGTCCTCGCCTCGCGCCTCCAGCGCCTCCTCGAGACGTCGTCGTCCACGACGGCGGACGCATCGCCGCGCTCGACGTCGGCGCGACGCCGCCGCCGCGTCGAGCTCCGTCGTCGTCGCCTCCATCGCCTCCGCCGCCGTCGTCGCGCATGACGCGCCACCCACGGACTCTACGAGGCACCCTCACGCACCCGCGCGCGACGCCGCGACGCAGTGCCGCCGCGACCGACGCGCGCGCGCGCCGCGTAGTGTGACGTCCACATGTATGTACCTCTCACGAACACGAGGGGTACACACACACACACACACACACACACCACCACCACCATGCCATGCCATGCCGTCCCTGCGTCACGCGTGATCTATCTTTATCCTGCGTGCGCCACCTATTATTTTAGGGCTTTGGCGGTCCATCACCCGTGGTACGCGTGGCTACTATTAGGAACATCTCGCCACGAGCACATTTTTGTCTATATCGATGTATTGGTCGTATATTAGAAACATTTAAGTCTGTATAGTAAGTAAAAATGACGTACAACGACGACCTCGAGGCCATCGACGAGTGCTCGCGAGGGCGAGGTCTCAGGGTCTGGTGGATGCGGTCCGCCGCCTTTGCGACCGCGCCGTCGGCGCGCGATCTCGGCATTTCCGCGCGCGAGCCCAGACCCCGTCCAGCGACACTTCGCGTCGGTCTCAGTGTTCATAGAGACTACAGACGCCTCGTTACGCGCGCACGAGTTTTTGTTCACACTCGTTTCATCGCACGACACCTCACGTCGTCGCTCGCACGTCTCTACACGTAGACGTCAATCTCGCGCATCGCGAGACGCAATCTTGGACCCATGAGCGCCGCCGCCGTCGCCGCATCATCATCGGACGCGCCCAAGGCGCCGACGCCCGCGGAGGGTGCGGTGCCTGGTGCTGGGACGTCGTCGTTATACGTGGGTGATCTCGAAACCTCCGTCACCGAGGCGCAGCTGTACGAAAAGTTTAGCGCGCTCGGGCCCGTGGTTTCCATTCGCGTCTGCCGCGACTTGATCACGCGCCGCTCGCTCGGGTACGCGTATGTGAATTTCCAAAGCCCCAATGACGCGGCGCACGCGATTGATGTGTTGAATTTTCAAGTGATCAATGGGAAGCCGATCCGGGTGTTGTATTCGCAACGCGATCCGGCGGTGAGACGATCTGGTGTTGGGAATATCTTCATCAAGAACTTGGACAAGGAAATTGATAACAAGGCGTTGTTGGATACGTTTGCGCAGTTTGGGACGATTACGTCGGCCAAGGTGGCGATGGACGGGCAAGGCAACTCGAAGGGGTATGGCTTTGTGCAGTTTGAAACCGCTGAGGCGGCGCAGGCGGCGATTGATAATGTCAATGGCATGGAGTTGAACGACAAGCAAGTGTACGTCGGACCGTTCCAACGTCGCGCCGAGCGTTCCAACACGGGTGAGACCAAGTTTAACAATGTCTACGTGAAAAACTTGGCGGAATCCGTCACGGACGAAGGCTTGCGTGCCAAGTTTGCTGAACACGGTGTCGTGACGTCGTGCGTCATCATGAAGGACGAAGAAGGCAAGTCCAAGGGCTTTGGCTTTGTGTGCTTCGAAGCGCCGGAAGGTGCTGCCTCTGCGGTGGAGAATCTCGACGGCTACACCGAGGATGAAAAGGCGTGGGTCGTGTGCCGCGCGCAGAAGAAGGCTGAGCGTGAAGCCGAATTGAAGGCAAAGTTCGATGCCGAGCGTCGTGAACGCATGGAAAAGATGGCTGGCGCGAACTTGTACATCAAGAACTTGGAAGATGGCTCTGACGATGAAAAGCTCCGTGAGTTGTTCAAGGAGTTTGGTACCATCACCTCTTGCCGCGTCATGCGCGACGCCTCTGGTGCTTCTCGTGGTTCTGCCTTCGTGGCGTTCTCTTCTCCCGACGAAGCCACTCGTGCCGTGACGGAAATGAACGGCAAGATGGTTGGCGCCAAGCCCTTGTACGTGGCTCTTGCGCAACGCAAGGAGGAACGCCGCATGCGTCTCCAAGCGCAATTCGCTCAGCGTGCCGTCGGTGGTATGCCGGGTGGTATGGCGCCTTACATGCCGCCTCCTGGTGTCCCGGGTGCGCCCATGTACTACGGTCAACCGCCTCCGGGCATGATGCCGCCGCAACCGCAACCCGGCTTTGGTTTCCAACCGGTCATGCCGGGCGGCCCGCGTCCGGGTATGCCGGGTATGCCGGGTGGGTACGGCATGCCGATGCCCCAACGTCAAGGCGTTCCGGGTGCCCAGCGCGGCCGAGGTGGCCGTGGTGGCCCGAACGGCGGACGCGGCCAACGTCAAAACATGCGTTACCAACCGAACGCCATGCCGATGCCGCCGATGCCGACCGAGGCTGCCCCCGCCAACCCAATGGCTATTCTCGCCTCTCAACTCTCCGCGGCGGCGCCTGATCAGCAACGTATGATTCTCGGTGAAGCTCTCTACCCGCTCGTCGAAGCGAAGGAAGCTGCCAACGCCGCGAAGATCACCGGCATGTTGCTCGAAATGGACCAGTCTGAAGTTCTCCACTTGATTGAGTCTCCGGATGCCCTGGCGGCTAAGGTTGCCGAGGCGTTGGCCGTTCTCAAGGCCGCCGCCGAGTAAGCACTCGGTATGGATTTGACACACATTGTGAGAGGATACATTTGGTATGGGAATTCTTTGGCGAGTCACTCGTGTGCGTGAGCACGAGTGAGGAACAACAAACATTGTATAGCGCTGTGGGCCGCGCGAGCGCGTCGCGATGAAACAACTTGTGACGACGACTCTGACGCGGCCTGCGGCATCGATGATAGCACCTAGGCGGGCGCCATTGGGGGGTGTGAGACGGTATTTCTTTTGTCTATGCGCTCAACCGCGACCATGGTGCCTACGGAGCCGCCGCGAGGAGATGTAAATACTCCCGCCGCGAGCCGACTGCGGGCAGAAACTAGCGTGACTCTGATCACGTGCATAAAAATGAAAAAATGAAAAGAAAACGGGCAACGCCGTTGTGCATATTTGAGCCAGAACGGGTTGCAGCATCAAGTCTGATGATGGTAACGCAACCATCAACTTTTGAAACTGATTCGCCTCTGGCGCGTTTCGTTTTAAGGACACACACTCTCGTGTCCTTTGCAGTCTCCATTACAATGGAGACGCGTTTAATAAAAATGAATGAAGAAAAATCCCAAAAGCGCTCTTTCCTAAATTACTACAAACCTACACGTTTTCCTCGCCCACCTTTTCAGTGAGCATTTGCGTTGCTCGAGACGTGTCGCCTTCGCACTGTTGAAGCGCCTGCTTCGCCTCTGTCGAATCGAAGCCCATCTCGATGAGAGTTGCGAGCTTTCTGTCATCGACGGCGAACGCACCCATCCCACCCGTGGTCGAACCATTGCCACCAAGTCTTTGTCCTTCGCCAGAAAACGCCCCACTTGAGGATCCAACAAATGGAATATTCCTGAAGCTAGGAATCACATTCGCCGTTCCGCTCGTGACATTCGGCCGGGCGCTATGGCCGACGCCCGAAATAAAAGAAGCGTGCGCTCGCACCGGCGCGAACGTCTGCCATTCCTCCAAAGCTGTCACGTGCGTGTCCCGCAATAATACCCAGTTCATATATCCTTTCACATACGCGTATCCACTAAGCAAACCAGCGGCGTGTCCGATGAAAGACGCGCCAGGCATGAGAAGTTGGACGAAGCAGAGAAGAGCCACAGGATACCACGCTGACGATACTTCAAAAAATCCAAAAATGCTCCGACGACCGACATCGTTCACCGATGTCTCGCACACAATCAATGCAAAAATTACACCGCTCATTCCAATCGAACAATATACCGTCGCCCCGACCAAAATCTCTAAAGTCATCGCGAGGAGCGCGTGCGCTACGGCACCCATGAGCACAAAAACTGTGAACAGCCACGCAAACTGCACCGTCCCCACGCTCTTCTCTAAAGATTTCGCCATCGGAACGAACGCTAATAAGTTCAAAAATAGATGTGGAAAATTCCCATGCACCCAAACTGAGGTGAACACGCGGTATGTTTGCCACAAAGGATCCGACAGCACCGCGAGCGGAGAGTAGCAACACAACATAATCAACGACCCATTGGAGAGCGTCGTGAGCGCGAATACGACCACCGTGACGATGGTCACCGCCATCGTCGCTAACGGCGCGTTATCCATCACCGTCGACGACATTCGCGTTGAAATGGACGCACACGTTGAAAATGATTTTCCACAGCTCCCCGAGAGGCACGAAGTGACGACACAGGCGCCACATTTCGGCGTGTTCGACCTCGATGTCGTTCGCCACGTACGCCCGCGCGCATGCGCACGCGAGAGCTTCCGTGCCCGTCTCTGCGCGTGCACCGTCCGCGCGCATCGCATCAATGCGTGCGCCGGTCAACGCGCGCGCGCGCGCGGCGCTATCCACTCGCGCTTTGACCGAGGACGACGCGGACGCCGAGGCGCCGAAATTGACGATTACCAAGATGCGCGACGACGACGAGTTACCAGATAATTTGTTCGATGCCGTGGGATGCGCGGCGCGGTGTACGTCAGCGGCGATGAAGCGCGGCGTTGCGGGTTCGGTGGTTGAGCTGTTGATCCCCGAGCTCTGGGACCCGATGAGCGGGAACGTGATGAGCGAGAGCGGCGATCAACTGAAAGTGTGGGAGATTTCGAGAGAATTTATGCAGCAATTAGTGAAAAATGGTTCTAAAGTGCGCGCGGTGTTCCCAGATGCCGGGGCGGCGGCGATGTTGAAGGCACGTTGGGGTGGAGCTGACTGCGGGTTTGAGATTGCGAGCGTGGACGACAGAGCGCTCGTCGGGGAAGATTTCGATGGCGTGCTCGTCTTTGCGGCTCCAGACCCTATGAGTTTAGAAAAAGTACAGCGCGCGACTGGTAGAGCGAACGAATTGGGGTGCCCAGTCGTTCTGTTAAATCCGAGATTGGCGAGCGGCGACGCCGGCGTTGGGTTGAACGTGCGTCGCATGCGCGACAACTTTTTGGGTAAGATGACCGTGACGTACTCGTTGCGCCCGTTGCCATGGTGTAACGGGAGTGTGTTCAAGGCATACCCTGGACAGTGGAAATTGTTCTTAGAAGACACGGAGGAGCCTGGACGATTCAGATTGATTGACGAATTTGCTCAACGCCCCGCGGGCGAGGAGCTGGACGACATCGTCGAGCAGGCGTTGCGTCCTCTCGGCGACGACGGCGAAACCGCCGAGAAGACCACTGCGCAGAAGGTCTTGAGTGTGATGAAAGACATGCAGCGTTTCATGCGCTCGTTAAGTTCCTAATTAGCTTATTGAATAATAACAACACAAAATCTATATTCGCTGAGTTCGCGCGCGCTGCGCTGGTCTGCTATGGGTCTGTGTGTGTCATATCTCTCCACGTCATTTCATCTGCCGATGCTCTATTGCTCAGGTATTGAGTCGCGGTTGCCTCGTTCGCAGTCTCCAAGTCTTCGCTTGATATTTCCGACATGCGAACCGCTCGTTCGAGTTCAGCCTCGACCGCCACGTGCTCCACGGGTGTCAAGTGCGAACGCATAGAGTGCCTCAATTCTTGCGACATTCTCATCGACGGTCTGTTGCGGGTAAAGTCCTCGCTTAGCGTGCGAGTCCGAGATCGACGAGCTATAGGTGGCCGTAACGGTGATCCCATGATTCTAGGCGGCGTGCTCAGTCCATCTACCGATTGCGATTCTGGCGCGCGCACGCTCGCTTGCTCCAAGAGGTGCCGCAACTCAGCGGCTTCGCCTTCGTCTCTCGTAGATAACGACTTGAACGCGCTCATCTTGCTATCAGTCTCGACGCTATGCACGGATGCACTCGAGCCAAACTCAAAACGCGCTTTCGCGGCCGCGTTCGCCACCATTGACGCATTTCTCGCCCCGGCGGTCCACGCGGTGCCCTCTACGCTCGCGCTCGCCGCCCCGGCGCGTCGCGGAATCGGTCGATGAATCCTCCCCCCAAACACCGCGCGCGGCGGCACAACGAGCGACGACGACGGACTATCATTAATCATACTCATTCGCCCATCATCATCAATCCCACGCTCGTATTCATCCCGAACACCCCGTTCGAGCCCGTCTAATGCCTGCGCGCGTGTTTGAATTCCCGCCAGAAAATTCTCTGCATTTCCTCGTTCCGCACCCTCTTTTCTCACCCCAACGCCCTCATCCTCCCTCGCACGATCCGTATCACTAAACCACCGTTCAATTTTATCAATATCAGCCCTCGCCTCGCGCGTCCGCGCGCGCACGGCGGCCAAACGTTCATCAAAATCTCTCAACAGCCCAAACCTCGATGCGTCACCCTCCTCAAAGTTCCGCACCGCGCGCTCTCGACCTCGTGCCCACGCTCGCTCGCGCCCGTCGTCGTCGTCGCGACGACCCCCCCGCGTGACGACGACGCGTCCATCGACGCCCGCGCGCGCCCCCGCGCGCCCGCGCGCGTCCTCGTCCTCGTCGTCCTCGTCGCGCGCCGCAGCCGCGGGTGCCGCGCCCGAATGCCTCGCGTGCACCCACCCGCCCGCTCGCCCGCTCGCGCTCGCCCTCGCGTCGCGTCTCCATCGCGCCAACGCATCACCATCGCCAACGTCGTCGCCGCCGCCGCGTCGCGCGTCGCGGACGTCGTCCACGTCGCGCGCCATGGTGTGTCGACCGCGCGCGCGGCGCCTGGCGCGCCACCTCTCGTGCGTCAACAATCATAAAAACTCCATAGTGTACATCCTATACCCTCTAACGCGGTCCTTTCTTCGCGAGTTCCGAACGTCGGCCGCGCCCGGCGCCCGCGGTCCATCCATCACGTGTGCGACCGCGTCGTCCGCGCCCGTCCGCGCCCGTCCGCGCCCGTCCGCGTCGTCGTCGTCGTCGTCGTCGTCGTCGTCGTCGAGCGTATACCCCGTCACGCCCCGCGCGGTCGTCCATCACCGGTGGTCCGAATGCGTGGCGCGCGCACGTATTTTCATGATAGATGTGCCACGTGGCATGATGCCATGATGCCATGATGCCATGATGCCATGTGACGCGCGCGTGCGATGTCGCGTGCGCGACGTTGCGGTGCGCGATGTGCGTGAGATGCAGCGCGCGACGCGTGGGCGGTGTGGGTTCGTGGGCTGGAACTATCTATCTATATATGTCTACGACAAAGACTACTCCTGGGCGACTGCTACGTCTACGTCTACAGAGGCGCGTAGGTATTGCGTGGTGATCCACGACGCCACGCACACGTCGATGACGACGATATCATCGCTGCTCGTGGATGTGGACGTTGCGGCGCGCTGGCGGCGTACGGCGAGGGTGGCGAGGTATTCGCAGCGCGCGCCGGGGGCGCGCGCTGGGAGCGGGGAGACGCGCTCGAGCGCGCATCGTTTGAGGAATACGACGTCATTCACGCGTACCGGGGCGATGAAACGCACGCGGTTGAGACCGTAGTTAATGTGCTTTTGTGCCCAATCGTTTGCAATCACGCGTGAGGTGAGCGTGGTGAGAAGGGAGAGGGTGAGGAAGCCGTGCGCGACGGCGCCGCCGGGCGCATCCGCGCCGTGGATCCATTGATTGTCGTTCGTGCACGACGCGAAGGCGTCGATGCGGGCCTGATCGACGAAAATTGGGATCGATGACGACACGTCGAGGGAGGTGCCTGGCGGGTGGCGCGCGAGCCATGCGGTGAGGGCCGTGGCATCGCCTCGAGCGACGACGCCATCGTGGTCGAGTGCGTCGTGTGCGTCGTCGTCATCAGCGTCACGATTGGCTAGGGAGGACTCCGTCGTCGTCGCCGCGCGCGAAGACGAGGCGTTGACGTGACTGGCGATGCGCGACACGCGGCGTCGCGCGGCGTCGGCGTCTTCGACGGCGCGCATCGCGCGCGGTGCGGCGACGACTGAGGAGTGGATTGTGGTGGTCGACACGCCACATTCGGTGGCGCGCGTCGTCGATGGATCGCTGCGCGTCGACGTCGACGTCATGGCTCGCGTCGTCGACGTCATGGCTCGCGTCGTCGATGCGCCGCGGTGCGGTCACCGTCGTCCCGCGCGCCGCGAGGAGCTCGCGCGAGAGCAAGGATCCATCCGATTTCAACGGTGATTACGACGCGATACGCGCGAGTCTGATGGCGGAGAAACCCGCGGTGTCGATTGGCATTGCGACGACGCTGAATTGGCTGTCGGAGCTGTCGTTTGGGTCGCCCGCGCAGAGGCGCGTGGTGGGTGGCGGCGTGGACGCGCTCGCGAGGGCGTACGGGAGATTCATCGATGCGTTGCCGTATAAGCGACAAGACGGGCGAGCGTTGCCTCAGCGCTCGCGCGAAGGTGGGATCGATGAAGCGGCAAAACTACGGAGAGCTAAGGTTCGTGAGACGGCGCGTTTGGAGGATGTCAAGGCGTATTGGCGCGATAAAGGCATGCAAGACGGTTTCGCGACATATACGGCGGAGTACGTGCTGACGTTGGCTGACGCCGTGCGCAATGGAACGATCGCACGCGGTGATGCAGAGGTGCAAACGTTAGTATCGGATGTATTTGAGCTGTCAGCGAGAGCGGAGACTGTCGCGGCGATCTGTTTGTGCTCAATTCCAGAAGCGCTCAAGGTTGCGTATGGGTATCCCGAAATATTAGTCACGCCGTCGAGCGCCATCGTATCCAGGCTCGCGGCGTTGAAAACGCTGATGCCTGGTGCAGACGTTGCGCTCATCATGCGTCTCAACGCAAAGGCGTTTCTTGAACGCGACGTCGTAGACATCAAACGCCGCTTCGACGCGCTCCAAACGGCGTTTCCGGGCGTTAAGGTGGGCAAGTTGATCGAACACGACCCCGAATTGTTGCTCATCGACGTCGACGCCGGTGTCGCCGCTCTCCGTGAACTATGGACGCCCGAGCAGTTCAGCCGCAGCGATGACGACAATCCATTCTTCGCCGAAGAGCTCGCGCTCGCCATCCGAGCCGTATCTGGAAACGGTCCAGAACAATACGGCGGGTAGCGCGCGCGTCTCGTCTGTACGTGTATTCTTCCTTGTAGTTTTGTGTTGCACGCACGCGTTGTAATAATACTTTTATATGTACGCACATCCGCGTTCGCGCACACAAGTGCCGTCATGGGTAGTTTATCCGGATCGCAAAACGAACAACAACCAGTTGGGTGTCGACCAACCTCAAGAAAGAACTATCGAGAACTTGTGTTGTGATGTGTTGCCTCATTCTCGCGCACGCGTCGTCGTCGTTGTCGTCTCATCGCACATCCGCGGTCGCGTGCGCACCGCGGTGTGATCTCGCCCGTGTATGCCATACGCCTTGCAGGTGTTGTCGGCGTCACCGTCACCGTCACCGTCGCGCGTCTCGAGCGGTCAACGCCTCGCTGCGCTCTGGAGAACGCTTCGCGTGGATACCACGCCGATCATGACGCCAAACTTTCGCACACAAACCGGGCCATCCGCGAAGAGCCAGTATAAGCTCAAGATGGAGTCCCGCGGGGAGTCGCACGCGTGGAAGAGAAAGGCTGAGAAGATGTTTGCAGATGGCGAGCCGCCGTTGGATTTATGGCACGACCGTTCACAAGCGTTGATTGATAACGATATCATTCCTGCACGATTGCGCGGAGTGAACCATCATCACGTGTCAACGGTACAAGTTGAAATGCATGCACTGGTTGGGGATAAAATTTTGGGCGCGGCTTTGATGGAGGTGCTCGTGAACTCTGGGTTGTGCGCAGATACAGGGCAGGTGACCAAGTTTTATTCAAACGTGTCGTCTAATGCGGTGTTTTTGAGATATTTACACGATATTTTGCCCGCACGCATCAAGGAAGATCAAATTAATGGTAATATGGAGACGCATAGTGCGGGTACGACCATCGAGGCGGCGGTGTATAAGGTGAATGGTTACGCCGGAGGTCCGCAAGCGGTGGAACAGTTAGCAAAGTGGTTGGTGTACAAGGTGGTCTTTCAAGGCACGCAATTGGGTGAAATTTCAAATCCCAAGGGATTGTTGCTTGAGAACTACGGGGACGTTAACAGTAAACGCATCGAAGGCACGCCAGACCACGCACCTGAGTTTATTGCCACGGCGCGCTGGCCACGCGAAAACTGTCCTGCTTGGCGTCCAGACGAGCCGCAACGCGTGACGCAGGCTAAAGGTACGAGCAAGAAGAATGCAGAGGCAAACGCGGCGTTGATTATGCTGAAACAATACGAACACGAAATAATCAACGCACCACCGATGCAGCCGAAAGAAAAACTCGAACTCAAGATGGAGAACGCGGTCGGTCACTTGTATACGCTTGGGGGCCTTTGTGAAAGCACAACTGAGATTAAGGATGGCGATGGCACGCCGTTGCACGTTGCGGTGATGCGATTTGGTCAGCAAACCGCGTCGGCGCAAGCGACGACGAAGAAACACGCCATGCGTCTCGCGGCTCAGCAATTACTTGAAGCAGCCGGAGAGTATTACCACTAAAAATGTACACATATGCATTGATTGAAACGATGAATGAAAAGACTTGGTAGCTTTTTCTGTTTGGAGAAATGAAACATGCACACGCGCTCAAATAGCATGACGATGAATGTGAATGTTAAGATACGATACGATTAATTTAAACGCTCTTCTCATTCATGACTAGATATTTTTCTACGTAATAGTGTACTCAACGACGTTTTTGTGGTTTGATGTTGTTTGCCTTTCTTCGCGCCGATGTCGCTGTCTTTTCATAAGCAACACCTGGCTGTGCCTTCTTATTATTGTTCTTCTTTTTCTTCTGCATGTGCGTAGGTTTACCATACGGCGCTTCGTCCTCCTCGTCGTCGTCATCGAAACGACTCGGCTGTCGCTTGCCAGCGGATGGGTTGTCTTGTGGCACAACTTCAAAGTCATCGTCGTCGGCAAAGCCCGCTGGTCTTTTCGGTTGTTTGCTTCTTTTTTGCTTCTTGTTCTCAACGACTTTAGGTTTTTGCGGTTGTTTATTTTGTCCTTTTCCTTTCGCTGCGTTGCCAATATTCTTTGCGCCTTCTTTGCGCGCGGGAAGAGGCTCCAATTTTGGCACTGGCGCGTCAGGCGGCGTTTCTGGCGCCATTGCGCACAGGCATGTATACCGCGCTCCTGTATCTATGGATGCAATAGACGTTGCCGGCATATCGTCATGAACGCTTTTTGCGGTGCGCAAGTCCCAAGCGCGCACGATACCCTCTGAACCCGCAGTTACAAGTCTGGTTGGGCCCGAGTCGCCAAACGTTTCGCCGAGGCGCGTCGTAGGAATAACCAAACCACGAACGCGTTGTGCATGTGCCGATGCTAATCGCACAACGGCGCCATTGGCTGCCGCAGTACGCATGTCGTACCCATACACGTCGCCGCCTTCGCACCCGGCATACACTATTCGACCGCTCGTTTCAAAAGTGAGCACTTTCGCTGGCGTCGTAAACGTCGTGACAATGTTTCCAGCTTCAACATCCGTAGAGCTAATCCGCTGCGCGGCTTGCGTGATGTACTCTGCGCCGCCTTTAGTGAACGCCAACGCTTCAACACGCTCAGGAGCCTTGTACTTGTACGCTACGCGCCCCTTTTGCATGTCCCACATTGCCACGTGCGCATCGGCGCCACACGTCAACGCCACGCGTCCACTCTGATGCGCACTAATCGACGACACCCCCCCACGATGCGCCCGCATCGTCTTCACCAACTCAAAATTATTACTCACATCCCAAACCATCAATGCCCCATCCGCTGAACCACTCAACAGCCGCGTCGGCGCGTACCCGCCCGCGGCGTGAAACGTCAAGCACCGCACGTCCCCTTGATGCCCAACACACATCCCCAAATCCGCCACCGCCCCATCCTCATCGCAATGAAACACTCGAATAATATCATCCCCACCCCCAGACGCCGCGTACCCGCCGTTACACGCGATAGATTTCACGCTCGACGTGTGCGCATCGATCGTAAACGATTTGCGCAGGTGCGCTTCACCGCCCGCCTCGTCGCCCGCCTGCGCGTCATCCAGCGAGTACCCGAACACGAACCGCTCGTACGAACCCGCGAGTATGGTTGTCGTCGTCATCCCGTCGCCCTGCGTCACCGCGCGCCGTTCCGTCGCGCGTGCGAAGCCGTTGCAATGCCGCGCCGCCGCCAGTGGTTCTCCTCAAAAACCACCCATCGCACCCATCCATCGCACCCATCGATATTTCCATCGCACGATTTTCTCGTGCATCGATGCGCGCATCGATCGATCGCCACACCGCGCGCTTTCGAGATGCTTGAGTGACGTCACGGAGGAAAATATCCAATGACCGGCGCGTGCCCATTGCACGACGCGTTGCGCGACGGAGCGACAAAATCGCGCACGAACACACGAGGGATATGATGACGATGACAACGATGCACGCGCCGGCGGCGGCGACGCGCGCGGTGGCGATGCGACGCACGGTTCGTGCGCGCACGATGATGATGACGAAGCGCGGGGCGATCGTGGCGGTGAAGGCGTCGGGACGCGGTGATGAGGATGCAGCGCCGAAGCGATCGTTGAATGGTGGATTGGCGGCGTTTATGGCGGCGACGATCATGCTCACGGGGGCGATCGATGCGGATGTGGCGGAAGCGGCGCGCTCGGGTGGACGCGTGGGCGGGGGGTCGTTTCGGGCGTCGAGCCGAAGCGCGCCGCGGATGAGCGCGCAATCGCGCGGTGCGCCGCCGGTTGGGGGATACGCCCGGGGAGGCTATGGGTATAACTCGGTGTTCATGCCGATGCCGATCATGCCGATGTATGGATTCGGGTTTGGGTTTGGTGGGCTCGGGTTTATCTTTAACATTATGTTTTTCCTCTTCGTCGTCAACTTTGTGCTTTCGTTTTTGCAAAGCTTTCAACAAAGCAATGACCCGAGAGATCGCCGCGATGACGACGAGTTCTAATAGACGACAAGAATTTTGTCGCGATGTCGACACACACTGTCGGCTGTATGCTTTACTTTACCACCACTTGTTAATAAAATTCACAGCGCTAATCGTGATATTACAATGCTACAATGCATCTAATGTGACTAGAATTTCTATGGTTAATGCCATGCCATCCACCAAATGTACATGCTTCCGAGATTCGAAAGCGATACAGCTTCTTCTACTAATCGCCGCGCCTGACCTTGCGGCGACAAAGGCATCGATGGCGCCGCGCCGACACCTACGACGACGCCTTCGAGCCTGGACTGAATTTTTTCCAAAGCTTCTTTACCGCGTGTTGTGGAGTCATGACGACTTCGATCACGACTAGACGACTTTGTCCATTCAACCAAAGGATCGTGCACGAACGTTTCCAATACGCTCATAAGCGCTTCGCGGTGTGAGCGAAGAACTGTGAGCGTGATTTCGCATACTCGCATGAAAACGCCTTCGTAACCACTGACGCCAAGACCGTCAACCAAGTTCTGCGTGAGACGGAATGGCACTCGTTCGGGCAGTTCGAGCTCAAGACCTTTGTCAAACAGACAGGAAAAATCCACGTGCACGGCATCTCCAGTTGTGCTGTCGAACAAAATGTTTTCACCATGACGGTCGCCGAGGCCGACGACGTGCCCAACCATACTCCATACAGCAGCGGTGTGTGAAAATGCGGTCCGCGCGGCAAACCACGCCGCAGGTTCTTTCCACCGTTCTAAGAACCAGCGATGGAATACAGGTGGGTGTCTGCTGACAATCTCCTTCATCCACGACGCAGGGTTGCGACCCTTGTAATTCTCGTACAACTGCTTGATGTCGTTAGTTGACGTCTTTGGGTTGTAAAGCCCCGCCTCCGTGTATAATTGCTGGATGATCTGACGGAAGCCAATCGTATGCGGTACCCATTCAATGATCCCACAATCTTCAGTGAGAGGAATGACGCTAAAGGTTCTGAGGTACAAACGACGCTTGCGACTTCCAGCGTCTCTCGCCAAAAGCCTGTTCAACATCGTTGTAAATTCCATCATCCGCAAATCTTTACGTAAATCGTCTTTTGGTTTGCACAAGAAACCATAATGTTCGGAATCATCACCAATCACTGTCAGTTTCTTTGGTCGTTGTAAAGAGGCGAGAACGGTGACAGCATCGCGTAACTCAAACAACGTCGCCGTGCGCGCTGGAAACGGTTTGTGATCCGTCGGATTTGTTCCAGCTGGAGGAAGCGTCGCTGTCAGTGATTTTTGCGTCGGAATCATCACACGCGTCGGCATCAAACTCGCCAAAGCTGGAAACGTCTGCAAGAGACTGAATGACTTCGGCGGACGCCCAGTTTTTGCCATCGGCTTTGGCATGTAGTTGCACAACTTTACAAGTTGATCCGCAACTTGAGCAAATTGCTGAATCAATTCACGATCTGCCCTCATACCAGTCGTATCCGCCTTTCCGTTTCTCGCACTCGCGATGATTTGTTTTGCGCTCGCCGCACGATCAACGTCGCGCGATCGAGCCATGGGCACAAGCGCCCATAGGACTTGATCTGGAAAATTGATAAGAAGTCGTATGACGAGTGTCTGCACAAGTTTCCGTACGTCTTTTTCGTTGTGAGACAATCTCGACGTGAGCTGAGGTAACGCCGTGAGCCACTTATATAGCGGAAGTTGATCTGAAAATGAATTGATGGCTGCCATCACTTCTGTGAATATTTTCTTCAATTTTGCACCGCTGCGACCAACCACTTGTACATCCTCCGATGCGTAGAATCGATCCCCAATATCGAACCACAGCGTCAACATGCGTGGCAGAGATTCGTAAATGTGCCTGTGACCAAATTTGATACTCAAGCCGTACTCACGCACAGTTTCATGCAAGTAATCAATCGCCTCTTCGTCGTCTCCACCGATGCCTTTGCGACGCACCGACGCTGGTAAGTTGGCACCACTTTCACCACCCATCTCTCTCTTTGTCGCATCCTTCATCCACTCATCCATATAACGTGCCACATGAAAATGCGACTTCTCCCAGCTCTTGTAATCTCTGAGTACGCTTTCATAGAACTTGAGAATTTCTGTCTTCTGCTTTTGACCAGTAACAGCGGACCAGCGCGCGAGTTTCAAAAGCGCCTTTGCCGCGTGCTCGGGGTGCGCCAAAATAGCATCTTGATCTCGAAGCGCTTCTTCAACTTCCAATACCGCACGATGCGGGCGACCTTCCGCCCACAACAGTTTAGCTTGCTCTAAAGCAAGCGGCAAGGACATACCAGTCTCTGAACGCGACTCAAGAAGTGCTAATTGTGCCGCACCATAGTGCCCGGCGCTCCGCGCAACTCTCGCCTGCTCGAGCCACGTCTTTGATGCCGCAGACTTTGCACCGAGAAGCTTGTAGACTGTTCTACGCAACGCCAAAATGGGTTCCCGTGCCGCCATATTTGGCGGTGTACGGTCGAGTCGGTTATCCCAAGACTTCAACTCTTTCGCGGACACGAGCGGGATATCCGCCGTATCCATCGGTATTCGAGTCTTTGTCACAGCAGCTGCAGATTTTGCTTCATTCACCAATCTCACGGCATTCCAAGCCGTTTCAGCTTCCTGTATTAAATGCAACTGCACCAAAGCGGCGTGCGCACGAAGATAACTACCTTCCATGGACGCAGCACGTAGAGGTGTAATGACCGCGTCTCGCGCAGACGAGCACGCGCTTTGGAAGGCATCACCATCATTCTTTTGTAGCGCCAATAAAACGCGCCCAACTGCAGCATCTGCGCTGAGCTGCGGTATTTCAACGTTCAAGTTTGCACCGACACCGACAGTGAGTGGCACTCCGCTCGGAGTCAGGGCAGAAGGCGCAACTGCTGTTTGTCGATGCGAACGTTTGAGTCCACAGTTCACGTGATTAGACGTGTCAGTGTCAATCTTACTCAGTAATGAGTCTAGATCATCCCATTGTCCGAGTCGCCATGCCGCAGCCGCTCCAGCTTCAGCGAGTGTTGGCGGGGCGTCTGGACGAGAGCGAATCATGCTCTGAACTTCGCGTTGCACGGCACGAAGATGACCCAGTCCTTGTAAACACCTGAGTCGACCCCATTCGGCAACAGAGACGCCCGTATTATTCATGACCTCTTCTCCACGTTGTAATGCACTTTCATAGTGTACAAGTGCCTCTTCCCATTCTCCAGCTTCTTCATGCTGCAACAGCTGGTCTTCTGGTTGCGGTGTGGCACGTAGACGAGGAATTGATGCGAGAGCGTCCGGCTCAGCCAATCCTTGATAAATGGTTGCCAAGAAACTCACATCGGTGTCAGGAATATCTTGATTCTTGACTGAAGTCGCTTGATTGAGCGTCATTTTATTTGACCTCAAGTAATCTTCAAAGTACATAAGTGCTCTCGCGCTTGCGCCGCAACGCTGCGCCGCTCGCGCCTCGAGCGTAAATGATAGTCCTTGCAGAGTTTCGCGAACTATGCGCACACTTTCGGGATCCTTTGATTTATTTGCGTCGCTCCAACCTTTCAATTGATCAAGCAAAGTGAAAATAGTCTGAGCTGCGAGCTCAGTTCTTCCATGCGATACGCTTGCGCCCGCGAGCGCGTTTACTCCATCCTCATTCACGTCGCCGCCGGCGGCATCGTGTAAAACCGCAACAATTTCCGACTCGACTGCTGTACGTCGATCATCACTCTCAACAATAGCATCAAGTACCATGTAAGGAAGTAGAAAGAGTGCGATTCGAATATCGTGACGGAATACACCGCACGCCGCAATGAAGAGTGGAGCGCAAGGTCCAGTGGCTTCGTATGCCAGCGTTCGACACCAGTGCAAGATCCATTTGTTGAATGTGTTCACCGCTGAACTACTATTGTACAATGGACGATGCTTGGTAATGTTTACCTTACTCAAGCTGCTGTACATGGACGTTAAGCACGGGGCGAGAACAACGCGAGCTTCATCTGGAAGCGACTCCCAAAATTCCACGCCGTCCTTACTATGTCCAGGAGGAAGCTGATCTAAATCAAGACCCAACGCGTCATCCTCATCTACAGCTTCAGGTCGACAGCCGACATGAATGAGTACACGCTGAACGGCATAGGCGGCGGCGTCGAGCATGTCTGAATCGTTTGCACCTCTCACTGTTCGCGCCAAGTGATCCACTAACAAGCTCGTCGCAACAATTTTTGAGTTGCTATTCAACGCTTGCACTGGTTGAGGCGCGATGAGAAGACGACCCGGATCAATCGCCCCGAGCTCACTCAAACATTGCGCAGAAGCGCGCTGGACGCGACGCGATGTTTCACCGGAGCCCTCACCTTCACAACACTTGAGGAGTGCCTCAATCATGGCACTCATGACGGGTTCAGCCGCCGTGCCTTCAATGCCTTGAATGAGACTCTGAATTTCATTTGCGTTTTCAGGATTGCTCACGCGGCGACGAATCTCCGCCAAAGCGGTTGCTCGAACGGCGAGCGACTCATCGGTAAGGCTCTCTGTTAAACTGGCAAATAGTTGCCGGAGTGATACTTGTCCACGCTCTTGGGCGATTCTCGCGTTTGCCGCCTGAAGACGTTCAACTGCGGGCAACATTGGCAGTCTGGCCAACATACCACGCATTACATCACTCTTGCGGAGAACGAGCTCGTCAATCACTGCCGCAGCGCGACTCGCATCTTCAATGGCTCGCGAGTTCGAAACTTTGTCTGAGCCATGTTTGTCATCCTTTTGTGTATTCGGATCAAGATACGGCAACATGGCGACGACGATTTGGCCGGCGGCGCGCTGCAAATGCTGAGGCCGCTGTGACAATACCTGCACGAGGATTCTCCAGCTTTCGAGCGCCGTGCGTCGCAGCTCTGGATCGTTCAAAGCGTGCGCAAGATGCGCCATGACCTTTGGCGCGAACTGCGGAAGGTGCTTACCAATCATCCAAACCATAATTGTCAACGAACGAATGTAACGTGTGTGAGACAACGTGTCTCCATTTTTGTCGTACAGTTGCATCTCCATGCGAGTAAAGTGTGGACGAAAGAAATCGCTCACCTCACTCACCCCAGATTGTGCCGCATCCGCGAGCGCCTTGAATACCGTCATCATCGTTGCCGCGGAACCAACTATGTCATCGCTCGTATCGGCGCCAGCGCGAGTGATGAGCGCGCGCATAATGTGGATCTTTTGCGACGAAATGAGCGTCAACAGATCCATTTTGCTGTACTTTTGTAAGAATAGTTTAAGCGCATCACTCTCTTGTTCCGTAAACGGCTCACGTGAGCGAGGATTGATCAACTCGGCGATAGCTTGGTAGCTATAGTCGGCGATTAATTGATCAAGCGGCATATTTAGCAATGTCGCGTACTCTTGTAGAATGCTCAAGTCTTCTCCTTTGGACGTTTTTCGCTCAATAGCTCTTCTAATCAAAGATCTCATCGACAAAGGAAGGATCTCTTTAAGAAGCTGCGTCGGTGTCATTCTCGCAAGCTCGGCCAGCGTGGCAATAGAGAGAGGATTTTCAGGAAGCGAGCATCCGAGGTGCGCGGCAACGTTTTGCATGCCGAGTAACAACTCGCGGGTCCTAACATTTCTCTTCTTCGATAGACGTCTCAGCAAATAAATAGCACAGTTCTGCGCGGTGAGATCTGTGTCAATTATGTACTTGAAATAAACCATCACTGCTGCAGCCGTGGCTTCTTGAATACTCAACGTTTCCGCGACAGCGGCAAACGTGCGCAACGAAGACTCTTTGATGAAGGAATCAGACGCTGTGTTAATCTTATCCTTTAGAATGCGAAGAATCTGCACGCCGGACGTTTGCTGTGCATTTCTAACGGCATCTGCATGCTGTGCCGCTGCGCTGCTACTTCGTCGGCGGTCCTCTGGTCGTTCAGAGATTGGAGGAGCCATTTCAAGGAGAATGTCATCCGATGCAATCATTGACGCTGCTTCGCAAAGCGCTTCTCGAACGTGTCGTGAACGGTGATGCGCAGTCTCCAAAGCTGTAATCGCAATATTTCCAGCACCTTCGAGCGTATCACCATCACCTGTGAAATCACCAGCGGCGCTAAACACTTCAAACGCAAACTTTAATGAGCGGAGTCCGCTCGCGGCGACCAAACCTTCTGGATCGCCTCTCAAGTCACTAGCGATTACACTCTCGAGTTGCTTTTTGACGTTGAGATCTTGAAGGGTCAACGCGGCATTAAGCGACGACGATTTGCTTTCAGCTCGATTTCTATTCGCCCCGGGCGTGGTCGTAAGCCGCCTCTTGTTTTTGTTGAATTTACTTGGCGTCTTTGGAAAGCCATTTGTAGCGCCGTCGGCTTCGTCCACTTGCATCGCCCTATTCACCTCGCTCATCACGGCGTTTTGAAACGCCTGCATGGATTCTGCGAGAATTTTCGCAGAGTCCTTGACTTCGTCACTCGACATGTCGGCGTCACACATCTTGCACGCTGCTGTGACAGCAGTGTTCCCGTGATGTCTAGCGGCTTCACGAATGATGTCATTGCCCGCGGCGCGTTGAATGCCGTGCAGTACGCCCGCAGCCGCGAGACCTCCAAGTGCGGTGGCGAACGCGATGCGGACAGAAATCTCTGATGCATTCTGAAGAGCACTCAATGCATTAAGTGCGCCCAGACCTGACGGTGGCGTAGACGCGAGGACGTGAACAAACGGCACGGCGATGGCCGCCGCCGAACGGACACCCGCGTCTTGATCCAAAAATGCCTTTGACAGTACTCGACGAGCCGCCTCAGAACTCGCTTGGCGTCCTTGAGGCTCGTACGACGCCAGCGACACCGCCAATTTTAGAGCTGCAAGCTTGGCCATTCGGGCATCTTTGATTTGCTCTGCAGTCTTGGTCTCGCTCGGATCGCCCGTCGCGACTGAACTCCAAGGCCATGTCAAAATGTCCACTGGAATATCCTCCGTGCTCAACAATGGCGGAACCTTTTCGTCACCTTTATCGACATTCACGTTCACTAATGTGTTCGCGGCTTCTGCTAAAAGGGAATACATGTGCGTGCTAGGTGCCTCATGGGTTTCGCCGTTGAATCTACGTATCCATCTGAGCCACACCGAGATGGATTGCGCGGCGACGCTTCGCATGCGCGCCGTTCCTTTGGACGCAGCCACGGATCGCACGATGACTGAAATTGCCAGAATTCGCTGCCTGTCGCTAGGCGCAGTAGATGATCGCACGGGATCTATGACATCTATAGAGTCTTCACGCTGAAGCTGAGTCGCTATGGTATCTTTGGATGATGAAATAGACTCGGGGCCTCCTAAGAATTCCAACGTCGTCAAGACGCAACTTTCAATCCACTCTTGTTGCGCGACGTAATCTGAATTTGAGCCCGCGTGCTCGACATCGCCATCGTCATCTATGACGCGCTGCTTTTTCTCTCGTCCCACACCATCGTCATCGCCTTCTCGTGGGTTTGAAAATGCTAACGCGAGGCAGGCGACGAGGGCGTCTGATCCGCACGGCGCGATGGCGTGCGGTAACAACGTCACCGCCTGAATCGCGAGCGACGGTCGCACAAGCAGACAAATACGCAACACATCAAGCAGTACGCCACGAATGTGGTCATCTCGAGCAGAGTCAATGGCACGTAGAATCGAAGACGTCAACGTGTCGGCGTGCTTTCGGAGCACCTCTGCGCCCGCTAAATCTCTGAGTGTGTACACGACTTGCAGAATGCTTGTATCGCTCTCCCTAAGCGGCCTGCACGTCAACGCGGTACTCACGGATGCTAAAATCGTATCGCACGGTACGAGCACTGTGGGGATGTCTATAATAACTTTACGTAGCACCGCCGCGGCGGAGAGCTGTACGTTGTGCGAACCAATTTCAAGCAACTGCGCCAGCGCAAAAATCAAATCATTCGTAGTCAAGGGCGCGACGTTTTGCGAATTCGTTCGCAAAGCAGCCTCAAACATTTGACACGCGGCATTTGTAATGTTCATCGCACATTCCAAGCTTTGCACTTCAATCATCAAGCCAGTACTCGCGAAACACTCGGCGCCGCCGACGTCATCCGCCGCTGCGCTCTCGTTTCGCTTTACATGTGCCAACGCGGCGTCAAAACAACACAAAACCACAGTCCCACGATCGTTGTCCACCTCGTCTATGTCAACTTTAAAATCTCTACCGCCATCGTACTGACGCTCTTGAAACAACTCTAAAATCTTTTTCGAATCGCTCACGAGCTCCACGCACCCCTTGCACAGCTCGTGCATACCCACGCGGTCTTGTTTCGCCGCCGCGTCCATCAAAGTACTCAAAACACTCACTACTTCTTCGTGAAATCCAGCGCTATCGCATGAAAAACACAAGAATATATTCGGTTAGTACTCTCGTCGCGTTCACGAAGTCTGTCGTCGCGCAAAAACTGCCACAAAACTACTACGCACCTCATCTCACTGGCCGCCGTCAACGCGAAGACGTGCGCAAATACGCGCACCGCGGACATCCCTTCTCCGAGCGCAAACGCCCCTGCGTACTTCTTCAACGCCAATCTGAGTAATAGTAATATGCTGGTTATATCTTTCTCCGTTGCGAACACTGTAATTGTCGACGTACACGAACGAACAAACTCACGAGTCAGTAATCAATCCACACCCAACCATGAAATCACAAATCACAAAAGACGTCGCGCGCGTCAATCGCATACCACTCGTGGGATTAAAATGCTGCTCCATGAGCACAGGAAACGCGCGCCGCAGCTTGCGCAACACCTCGGCATCGCCATCACCACCGCCATTCGACGCCGACTTTAACGTCGAGAACACGAGCTGGAACTCTGCACTCATCGCCTTCCCTCGCGGTACCGTCCCCGTCGTCGTCATCGTCGTCGTCGCGCTCGGCGTGGCGTCCGCGCGTATGGACGTATCACCCGTCATCGTCCTCGCCGTCCACGCGCGCGACGACGACGAGCGACTCGCGAGCGTCGCGAAATGTCGCGGACAGCTCCAATCCAAATTCAAATCTCTGGGACTGCACTCGCGAAAGAAATAGAGCTCATGGGGCTCAAATGGCCACAGTATATAAGAGGTACACTTTCGCGCGTCCCCGATGTGCGCGCGCGCGTGCGCCGCACTCATCGACGGGCGCCCGCCGCGACGCCGCGCACGATGTCCGCGACCGCCCCGTCGTCGTCGTCGTCCAATGCGCGTAACGCGTACACGAACACGCTGCTGCGATTCGCGCCGGCGAGCGCGAAAGAGAGCAAGAGCCACAAGAGCGGCGCGGCGGCGGGTGGAGCGATGTTGCCGATCGTGAAAGGGTTGTCAGGATCGTTCGGGGGAATTATTGAGGTGCGTGCGTGACGTCGCTGGAGATGTGTGATGGGTTTGTGGCCGTGCTTGGCGTTCGGTGGCGTTCGGTGGCATAGATGCGTCGACGATGGCGGCGTGGCATGTTGTTTCAAAAAAACAGCGACGCGCGAGAGAGACTCTTCTATATCGTCGTCGATGACGATCAATGCGCGATGAATGCGTGAGACTGACGATTTTTGGTGTTTGTTTTGTTTTCGCTCGACACAACAGGCGTGTTGCTTGCAACCAGTGGATGTGGTGAAGACGCGTTTGCAACTCGATAAGACGGGGCAGTACAAGGGCGTGGTGGACTGCTTTAAAAAGATCCACGCGCAAGAAGGCGTAGGTGCACTGTGGAAGGGATTAAATGCATTCGCGACGCATTTGTGTTTCAAGTATATGTTACGTATGGGTACGAATGCGACGTTTCAAGCGGCGATGATGGATGATGAAGGCAAGTTGACGACGAGCCGACGCATGGCGGCGGGGTTCGGCGCGGGTGTCGTCGAAGCGCTCGTTGTCGTCACGCCTTTTGAAGTGGTGAAGATTCGTTTGCAGCAGCAGAAAGGTTTGGAGAATTTAAAGTATAAAGGCACGATTCATTGTGCGCGAACGATTATTAAGGAGGAGGGTTTGCTGGCAATGTGGAACGGCGTCGGGCCGACCATTGCACGCAACGGGACGAATCAGATGTGCTTGTTCACGGCTAAGGCGCAAGTGGATTCGTTGTTGTGGGATAAGCACGACGGCGACGGCAAGGCTTTGCATCCGTTGCAATCTCTAGTATCTGGTGGTCTCGCGGCGACCATTGGTCCGGTCGCTACGGGACCGTTTGATGTCATGAAGACTCGTCTCATGGCGCAGAACAAAACCGGAGTCATCAAGTACAAATCTGCACTTCACGCGTTGTACTTGATCCCAAAGGAAGAGGGCATCTTAGCCATGTGGAAAGGGTTGCTTCCGCGCTTAATGCGTATCCCTCCAGGCCAAGCCGTGACGTTTTGTGTCGCAGATCAAATCATTCAGAGATACCTTGCTTTCGAAGAACAAAGAAAGAGGGAAGAAGCGCCATGAGACGACGAGCCCGACGCGTAGCGGCGCGTCGACTGTCACGCTGGCGTCCACCTCCAACTCTTGTTCAGCACATGCGCCGACCACACAGCAACCAAATTATTAGCCAATCCTATATTGATTTAATATCTATTACCCACTAGCACACCAACAACGCGCCTTCGTCGCCACATCCAACCACTCTTGATACTGTCCACGCATCACGCACCTCCTGTACTCAGAATTCCCCACGCTCGTGCGCGATGTCCGCACGCATCCTATCCGGCATCGCGCGCACATCGCGAGTGACGGCGCGAGCGATGTCCTCTGCGCCGTGCCGCGCGAGAATCCGCGCGTCGAGCCGCGCAAACCCGCGCGCCATGGGACATCGTCATCACTATGGACACAAGATATCACCGCGACACCACGCGCTCGTGACGCGCGCGACAGCCACGGTTGGCGGTGACACGGACATCGCGAGTGACACTCGTCGTTCGTCGTCGTCGTCGACGATATTATTTAGCGTAGAAGGCATGCGGTGCGGTGGATGCTCGGCGGCGGTGCAAAAGACGTTGACGACGTCGTGCGACGGCGTCGAACGCGCGGCAGTGAATCTCGTCACTGAAACCGCCGCGGTGAAATTCGTCGTGGATGATGAGGTTGATGCAGGTATTGACGCGTTGATTGCGCGCGCCGTGGCGGAGGTGTCGAAGAAGGGGTTTAAGATGACGAAACGTGAGCTCGGACGCGCGGCGGAAGCCGCGTCGCGGGACGCGAGCAAGCGTCGCGAGGAAGAGTTGGAAAAGACAAAGTGGGATTTGTACAAGGCGTGGGGATTGACGGCGGCGTGCTTGGGGACGCATTTGACCCATCACTTGCACGCGCTCGGGTTGCATGAGTACGCGCACGGTGAGGTTTTGAACGCGTTGGCGCAACCGTGGATTGGAGCGACGCTCGCGGCGGGCGCGTTGTTAGGCCCGGGACGGCGGATTTTAATCGAGGGTGCGCAAGCGTTCGTCAACGGTGCGCCAAATATGAATTCATTAGTGGGCATTGGGGCGTTAGCCGCGTTCGGGCTGTCCACTGCGGGCGCGCTAAATCCGCAATTGAACGAGTACGGGCAGTGGACGAATGATTTCTTTGAAGAGCCCGTGTTGTTGATGGCGTTCATCTTGCTCGGTCGCGCGCTCGAAGGACGCGCTCGCGCGCGTGCGAGCGCAGATCTGCGTTCACTGAGCTCGTTGTTACCCTTGGATGCGCGCATGGTTGTTCCAGATCGCGCGAGCGAAGAGAATGAAGACCCCGCGGATCATTCGGTGACACTCACCGTCGATCGCGCTGCGGTGCAGCCAGGAGATTTAGTGCGCGTAAATCCGGGTGAAATTATTCCAGTCGACGGTGTGGTTGTCGCCGGCAACGCTGGTGTCGACGAAGCCACGCTCACGGGCGAACCAGTGTTGGTGTACAAGACGAAAGATAGCAAAGTCAGCGCCGGTACGGGTGTCTTTGAGGGCCCGTTGACGATTAAAGCGTCGAGTAGCGGCGATTCGTCCATCGTTGCTGGCATCACGAAGACTATCGAAGAGGCGCAAGGACGCGCGGCTCCAGTGCAAAGACTCGCAGATGCCATCGCAGGACCGTTTGTGTTTGGCGTCATGGGCATCAGCGCCGCGACGTTTGGATTTTGGACACTCGCCGGAGACGCCTTGTTCCCTGGAGCGCTCATGGAGGCGGGATCATTTGGCGCCGCGCCTTGGATGGGACCACTCAAATTAGCTACAGACGTGCTCGTCGTTGCGTGCCCTTGTGCGCTTGGGTTGGCCACGCCCACGGCTGTGCTCGTGGCGACGTCGCTCGGCGCTCGAAACGGCGTCTTGTTGCGAGGCGGGGATGTGTTGGAAACCATCGCTGGCGTCGACGCCGTGGTTTTGGATAAGACTGGAACCATCACGCGCGGTAAGCCCATGTTGAAAACAGTGCACACTGCCGGTTCCACGTCCTCCTCGTCGTCGTGGAATGATTGGGATATTTTGCGCGTCGCAGCAGCGGTGGAGGCGACGACGACGCATCCGCTTGCGGCGGCGGTGTCGCGCGCAGCCGAGGCGCGATTTCAAGCCGCCACCGATACATTGGCGCCCGTCCCGCGTGCGTCGGCGTCGGAAACCGAACCTGGGCGAGGTGTTGTCGCCACTGTTGATGGTAACAGAGTGTATGTCGGCGAACCGTCGTGGGTGGATGCTAAGATGAATGGCGTCGGGTGCGCGAGTGACGCGTTTAGCGGCGCGCTCGTTGAAGGCGAAACGTGCTCGCTCGTCGCTGTCGGCGTTGATGGTAAAGGCGTCGTCGGCGTACTGACCGTGACGGATGAGATTCGGGCGGATGCGGCAGAAACCGTCCGCCGGTTGAAGGCTCAAGGGATTAGTGTGCACATTTTGTCTGGCGATAGGCAAGCCGTTGTGAACGCCGTCGCGGCAGAGCTCGGGCTCGGCGCCGATAGCGTCGCGCTCGGCGGCATGTTGCCGAGCGACAAGGCGGCGCAGATTGAATCACTCCGCGCAAGCGGTAAGAAAGTTGCCATGGTTGGTGATGGCATCAATGACGCCCCGGCGTTAGTCACCGCGGATGTAGGTATCGCCATGTCCCGCGGCATGGAAGCCACCGGGAATGCCGCAGGCGTCATTCTCCTCGATGACGCGCTCGGCCAAGTTGCCGATTCCATCGAACTCGGCAAGAACGCTCTTGGAAAAATCCGCCAAAATCTCGGTTGGGCGCTCGCATACAACGCCGTAGGTATTCCATTAGCCGCTGGGGCGTTACTCCCAGAGTACGGCTTTACGTTGAATCCATCCGCAGCGGGCGCCATGATGGCGGTGTCCAGCGTCGCCGTCGTCTCCAACTCGCTATTATTAAAAGGTCCAGATGCATGGGCCGCCTTTACCGCCGACAGTGGTGCGACATTCAAGTCTCAATCTCGTCCGCGCGAAATAAACACATAGCAGCCTGTAAAATTATTTGTGTAGCCGAGCTAGTCCCCCTCGCGTGCCTCACACGCCGACGCGTTCGACGTACCGCCGCCGAGGCCATCGCACGATGCGCGCGATCGAACGCAAAGAAAATAGTTCGCCTCGACCGGGTCGAGCCGCAAGCGCCGACGGCCGCGTCGTCGTCGTCGCCCACGACCCGTGGTTTGGTTTTCCTGCGCCCGAAAAAAACGATTCGTGTCTCGCATCGTCATCACACCGCCTCGACGCGCGATGCCGGGAGTTTCAGCGCCAACACGACGACGACGACGCGAGTCGCATGATTCGACGCGGGGATTTCGTGCGGGCGTTCGTGCGCACGCATGGGGTGTCGCACGAGTCGAGACCAAGGTTGTGGCTCGCGTGGAGTGGCGCTGACGCGAAACGAGAGGCGTCGGTGACGTCGTACGCCGAAGCACTGGCGAATGCCGAATCGCGACAAGATTTGAAAGATTGTTTTGCACAGATTGAGATGGATTTAGAACGGACTTTCCCCGAGCATGCAAAGTTCGCGGAGGGTGGGGAGGCGTTGCCGGCGTTGCGGCGGGTGCTTCGCGCTTTATCAGCGTCGTTGACTTCGACCACTGGCGCGGCGGAACAAAATCTGAATTGCGGTTACGTGCAAGGAATGAACTATTTAGCCGGGTTCTTACTCGTCGTCATGGATGAGCGCGAGGACGACGCGTATTGGGTGCTTCGATGCGTCGTCGAGGACATGTTTCCAGGCTTCTACGACGCCGGACTCGGGCAATTACGCTCGGATTTAGACACGCTCGATTTTAGATTTTCGCGCGTATCTCGTGAGGCACACGCGAAATTAAATGGCATGGGGTTGGCGGTGAAATATTTTACCGCGCGTTGGTTGATGTGTTGTTTGATTGGATGCGCGTCTGTGCCATTGTTGACACGCGTGTGGGATTTGTTATTCGTCGACGCCGATCGAAAGCCGCGAGAGACGATTTTACGTTGTAGTTTGGGTATTCTAGCCTTGCAAGCGCCGTTCATTCGCGCGGCGGAGGATATGAATGTGTCGGTGGAATGCATTCGAGAAGCGGGGAATAACATTGATAACATTGACGCGTTTTTGCAACGCGTTAGCGACTTGCGAGAGATGAATTTTCCTACGACACGATCACCGGCAGTGGACTCGTCGGCGCTCGCCACACCGGCGAGAAAACGCGCTAAGTTTCACGCACCACCGCCGACACCAGCGCGCGTGGCGATGACGCCCGTGGGCAATTCCACATGGTCAAATTTAGTGGCGTTTTTTTCGCCGACACCGAGCAAGCCGGCGCCGGCTGTGGCGCCGCCACTGTCCGTGCGCGCATCCGCGATGAAACCGACGCGGTTGTGGTCTTTCGACACGGCATCACCGCGCAAAACTCCACCTACCTCAAGTTTCAGGCATCGCGAAGGCGTCGAAAACGTCGACGACACGCTGGCGGTTGAGCTGAGCGAAGTGCGAAAGAGCGGTAAGCACAAGCGAGGCGGCGTGGACGACGAATACGCCACGTCACCCATATTTGCCAAGTCGCCGCGAATGGCGCGAACGCCTCCGATTGCAAAGTCCCCGCTGCGTTCGCCGTTGGGCGCGATGCGATAGAAACAGGCACGTACTGTTGTAAAATCTATAGAGATGTATTTTATTGACACAAAGCGAGTCGCGAGTCGCTCATTGACCAAGACTGATCTGCTGTAACATGCGCAATAACTCTTGCGAGCTGATGACGTTGGACCCCATACCCGAATCCATGAAACCAGGGGACTTCGTCGGCTTCGGTCCACACAAACCGCCCGCTTGTTCGTCGTTTAACTTTTGTAAGCTATTGTTCTCACCCTCGACGGTGTCGCGCCACGTGGTGTCAGCTTGAAGAGTCATTCTAACACCCGCCCGTTCAACATCATCGCAAGCTTCGAGTTCACACAATGCATTCGCTAAAATAATCACGCTGCCGACGTTACCCTCCCGCGTCGAAATAGGTTTGGTCGCCAACGCTTGTTTGATGGACGCCGCCAGCATACCTTGGAGGCTCTCATCCGCACCTTCGAACATCGGCGCCCAAAGCGGCTCATACGGACTCACCAATGCAGCCAACACGAGACGAATCACCGTAGCGTGGAATGCAGAGCTCCAAGAGTACTTGAAGAACATGCGCACGAGCGCGACGAGCACAAATTGTCCACTAGGAAGCTTCAATTTTGCGATGCGTTCGTCGATATCTTGACACCCAATTTGCAAAAGCACAGCTAAAATTTCAGCCGCGGCGACGCGGTGCGAACCAATAGCGGGAATCATCGTCCCACTGCGTTGGGTCGTAGCATCCTCTGGTTCAAATTCCAACGCTGCGGCGATGGTTTCGACGTGCTCCATAATGTTTCGCACGAGCGGCACTGGGAACGCATCCAACGAATTCCCAGGAACGCGCAAATCGTCTCTATCCGTCAAATCTTCCAACAACGCATTACTCAATAGCCATAATAAGCTCCCAAGCCTCGGAGAGTCGAGTTCTTCGTTTCCACTGGAGATGGATTTTATCAACGTCGTCGCGGACGCCAACGCCTCGTCCCGCGACATCTCCTGTTCGTCTTCGTAGTCGTCTCCATATTCGTCCGTCTCCGCTTCTGTGAGCTCTTGCGAAAGTTCGCCCACGCGCGACAATCCTCCTGATGCCGCGACATCGGCCGCACTTTCCGTCTCCGTCTCCTGCTCCGCGCTCAGTTCGATGGCGTCTTCAAACGCCTCCTTCTCCTCCTCGGCAGCTTCCTCAACCTCCGCCGTCGCCGTCGCCGCTACTTCAGGCGCATCACTCGACGTAACATTCTCATCACGGTTGACGTTGTCATCCTCCACCGGCGTCTCAATCACCGGCGTCGTCGCATCAGCTTGCGTAGCCTCCATCGCGGCGATCCTCGTCAAAGTTTTGACTCCCTTCGTGCGCGCGTCTGCGGCCTACCGACGAAACGCTGCGCGATGACGTCGATCGCACGGCGAGCACGAACGAGATGACGTGCTTTTACCCCACGGTGCGCGCGCGCGACAGAATTCGCGCGACGTGTGAGGGGTTGAGTTGTGGCGTCACTGCGAAACCCTTCGCGCCATCGACACCGGTCGAGACAACGCGACGCATCACCGCATCGCGCGCGACGACGACGGCGTCGAAGACTTCGACAGCGTCATTCACAGCGCACGCGCTGCATCGGTGAGGGATATCTTGCTCGCCGGTCGCGGGTCACGCGCGTTTGAGGTGAGGCGTGGGTTGTTGGGATGAGCGCTGCTTCATCGGTGTTGTCGTTTGCGACAGCGCGCGCGACGCGCGATAATGGTGCGAAGGAACGAGAGGAACGACGGCAGCCTGTGCGCTCTGTGCGTCAGCGCGTGGTGGCGCGCGCGCGGGCGAACGAAGGGGTGAACATTCCGACGTTGTTGAATAATACTCCGCACGCGCGGACGACTCGGCAGTTTTTCTATGACGACTGCACGAAAAGTGTAGTCGCCGCGGTCACCGCGGGGGAAAAGAGGATTAAGATTAAGACGGAATTTCCAGAATTGAACGTCAGTGGTGATGTTTACCGCGTAGGGACGACGTTGGAATTGGTGCGCCATATCGCCACAGCTTTGGCGAGAGACGGCAAACGCGTAAAAGTTTGCGTCCAGCGGAGCATGGGTCAGGGAGTGTTTCAAGCGCTTCCTCTGTCGTTAAGTGGCGTCTCAAAATTACTTGGTATGATGGACTGGGAAGAAGATGTTGTGGATGCTATCAATCCGAATGGCGCTATCGGCGCGGACGTTCCCGAGCCAGAGGACGACGTTTTTCTTCTCGTGCAACCGCAAAACATCGTCGGCTACGCGTTGTTGCCGTACATTGAAGAAATGGAAGCGGTAGCGGGTGATCGGCCCATGATTATGTTAAATCCAAAGTTGGATGATATACAGTCTGCGGGGAACGTGATGAGTATCCGTGGGCGGGCAGAACGCATGGAATCCGTCGCGCGCTGGCGAGAGTGCTACCACTTCCGTCTACTCTACCGCAAACCGTACTTCCATCCAATTTATGGCGCCCTACGTTTCGCATATTACGAAAACGAGTGGGAAGTGTACAAGCGTACCGGTCGGGGCGAAGGTGACGTGCCTGATCCGGAAAAGTATCGCCTCATCGCCACGCACGACGTTGAGCCGACGCCAGACATTCTCACGAAAGCTATTTGGGGCTAGCGTCAACGTCGTTATGCGCGTGCTGCGCATGCACACGCATCACTTCGTATTGTTTGGCCACCGCCGCGCTCGCGTAGACGTAGAGCAACAGCCTTGTAAATCACGCATTTGTTATAGTCTTTTGTGCACTTTTACGCTTTTTCAGTCAAACCGCGGCTGAGCCGCCACCAACAACTTCACAACCCGCACGCTCAACGCGATGTCTTCGGCGCCCGTCTCGACGCCGGCGGTGGCCACCGATGCAGTGCTCGTGAAATCAGTCGAAATGCCCGCCGACGCCACGCGCGTGCGCGGGTACGACTTTGAAGGCCCGCTCGATTTTGACGCGCTCATGCAGGCGATGACGAGCACTGGGTACCAAGCTACGTCGTTAGGCCAAGCGGTGAACGAAGTAAACCGCATGCTATCGTGGCGGCTGTCGGACGAGCCAGTCACTGATGCGACTGACCCGGACGAACGCGACGAAGAGTATCGAAAAAGCGTGCGAACGAAGATTTTTTTGGGATGGACGAGCAACTTGACGTCGAGTGGTACGCGCGAGACGTTAAAGTATCTATGCAAAAATAAGATGGTAGACGTGCTGTGTACCACCGCTGGTGGCGTTGAAGAAGATTTTATCAAGTGTATGAAGCCGACGTATGTTGGAGACTTTGCGCTTCGCGGCAAAGATCTACGTTTGCAAGGTTTGAACCGTATCGGAAACTTGATTCAGCCAAACGCAAACTATTGCGACTTCGAGGATTGGATCATGCCTATTTTAGATGCGATGTTAAAGGAACAAAACGAACTAGGAACGAAATGGACGTGCTCATCGGTGATCAAGCGCCTCGGTTTAGAGATAAATGACGAGGATTCAATTTTTTATTGGGCGGCGAAGAATGACATTCCGTGTTACTGTCCGGCACTCACTGACGGTTCCATTGGAGATATGCTGTACTTTCATTCATACAAAAATCCAGGCTTGGTCATAGATGTCGTCGCCGATGTTCGCGCAATGAATGATGAATCGATCAAGGTGCAGAGACCGAAGAAAACGGGGATTATCATTTTGGGCGGTGGCGTCGCCAAGCACCACATTTGCAACAGTAATTTGATGCGCAACGGTGCTGATTTCGCGGTATTCGTAAACACCGCGCAAGAATTCGATGGGAGCGATTCTGGTGCACGTCCAGACGAGGCAGTGTCTTGGGGTAAGATTACTATGGATGCGAAACCTGTGAAATGTTACGTCGACGCGACCATCGCTTTTCCACTCATCGTCGCTCAAACGTTCAAGAAGAACTTTGTTCCGCGTGAATGATGCCCTCAACGCTCTAATCATAGGAGACGAAAACGGAGATGATATCTGATGCGTTTGTTTCGTTTGTATTAGACGAACGCTGTACGGCCCGGCATTCTGTAACACACAACGACGCGCGTCAGTCAGAGGAGAGAGTACGCGCGCGCCGCGCCGCGCACCACGCCAACCCGTCGCCCCCATCGCCCCCATCGATCCGCTTCCCCGCGACATGTTCGTCGACATCGAATACCAGCGACCGCGCATGCGCTGCGCGACACACGATTCACACCTGTGCGGTTCTTCAACGTTTCGGATTGTGTC